>Ga0265798_10004482_pt1 | contig 19202 bp, 15 predicted proteins | sample P3T30metagenome_FD_192430 | JGI IMG/M metagenome (GOLD analysis project Ga0265798, IMG submission 192430) | Plant litter microbial communities from East Loma Ridge, Irvine, California - P3 T30 | ecosystem: Environmental > Terrestrial > Plant litter > Unclassified | place: USA: California... | reverse complement strand
ACCCCGGGTTGCGCAATAATCTACTCCCCAACTGTTTCAGCCAGTTTGCGACACGCAATGAATGTGTATCGTGCATGTTTCCAGGTGGCGGAATATTGCACAAGAGAGAATTGTGCCATAGAACACAAGAAACGGCCCAGCAACCGCATTTCACGCGGTTCCTGGGCCGTCTCATTGGTCCTGAATCTTGGTGCTTGCTCCTCGGCCTGGATCATCGCTCTGGATCATCGGTCATCACAACCGAGGATGGGTCAGCCTTCGATGCCGAGCTTCTCCAGCACGATCTTGCGCACGGCGCCGGCATCGGCCTGTCCGCGGGTCTCCTTCATTACCGGGCCGATCAGGGCGCCGATGGCCTTGAGCTTCCCGGCAGCGATCTTCTCCACCACATCGGGGTTCTCGGCCATGGCCTTCTCCACCGCGGCGGTCAGCGCGCCGTCGTCGTCTGAGACGACTTCGAGGCCGCGGGCGCTGACGATCTCCTCAGGCGTGCCCTCCCCCGCCACGACGTGCTCAAGCACCTGACGGGCGATCTTGTCATTGATACGACCTTCTTCGATCAGCGTGTTCAACGCCGCGATCGTTGCCGGCTCGACACCCAGTGCCGCAGGTTCGAGGTCGCGGGCGTTGGCAAGCCGGGAGATCTCCCCCATCCACCATTTGCGGGCCACCGAGGGCGCGACGCCGAAGGCCACAGTTGCCTCGATCTCATCGAGCAGGCCAGCTGCGACGACATCGCGGAACTCCTGCTCGGAGTACCCCCAGGCGGCGAGCAGCCGACGTCGACGCTCGGCGGGGGGCTCCGGCAGCTGCGCACGCAGCTCCTCGACCCAGGCCGAGGTGGTCACGATGGGCACCAGGTCAGGCTCCGGGAAGTAGCGGTAGTCATCAGCATCTGATTTGGGCCGGCCCGAGCTCGTGGTGCGCGTGCCCTCCTGCCAGTGCCGAGTCTCCTGCACGATGGTGCCGCCGGCGGCGAGGATTCCCGCGTGACGGCGCATCTCGAAGGTGACCGCATGTTCCACCGCGCGCAGCGAATTCACGTTCTTGGTCTCTGAACGCGTGCCGAAGGTCGTCGTGCCCTTCGGCATCATCGAGACATTGGCGTCGCAGCGCACATTGCCGCGCTCCATCCGTGCATCGGAGATGCCGAGACCCTTGACGATGTCACGCACCGCCGAGACATAGGCCCGCGCCAGCTCCGGAGCCCGGGCTCCGGCCCCGACGATCGGCTTGGTCACGATCTCCACCAGCGGGATCCCGGAGCGGTTGTAGTCCACCAACGAGTAGTCCGCACCCTGGATGCGCCCGGAGGTGCCGGCGTGGGTGAGCTTGCCTGCGTCTTCCTCCATATGGGCGCGCTCGATCTCCACGCGGAAGATCTCGCCGTCGTCGAGTTCGATGTCGAGGTAGCCGTTGAAGGCGATGGGCTCGTCATACTGCGAGGTCTGCCAGTTCTTCGGAGTGTCCGGGTAGAAGTACTGCTTGCGGGAGAAGCGGCAGTACTCGGCGATCTCACAGTTCAGTGCGAGGCCCAACTTCACCGCGTATTCCACGGCCTTGCCGTTGACCACAGGCAGGGTTCCCGGGAGCCCCAGGCAGACCTCATTGACGTTCGTATTGGGCTCGTCGCCGAAGGCATTCGGTGCCGAGGAGAACATCTTGGTCTTGGTGTTGAGCTCCACATGGACCTCAAAGCCGAGCACAGGCTCGAAATGCTCAAGTGCTTCTTCGAAGCTCAGTGGTTCTGCGTCAGTCAGCGTGTCAGTCATGTCTTCCTTCACTTCCCGGCGGTGTGGGCCGCCGCCTTCGCTGATTCCGGTGCTTCCGCGAGTGCCGGGGCCTGCGCCCAGAACGGGCCAGCATCCTGGCTCAGCAGCTTCTCCAAGGCTGCTCCCGCCCGGTAGACCCGGGCATCCTCACGGATGGGTGCGAGGAACTGGATGCCCACGGGCAGCCCGTCGGAGAGCCCACCCGGCACCGAGATGCCAGGGATGCCGGCGAGGTTTGCGGGAATGGTGGCCACATCGTTGAGGTACATGGCCAGCGGGTCATCGAGCTTCTCGCCGAGCGGGAACGCCACGGTGGGCGAGGTCGGAGAGATCAGCACATCGGCTTTGGCGAAGGCCGCATCGAAGTCCTGCTGGATGAGCGTGCGGACCTTCTGCGCGGAGCCGTAGTAGGCGTCGTAGTAGCCGGCCGAGAGCGCATAGGTGCCAAGGATGATGCGGCGCTTGACCTCATCACCGAAACCGGCGGCGCGGGTGGAGCCCATCACGCGTTCGATGGTCAGCGGCCCCTCCTCGGGCAGCACGCGGGTGCCGTAGCGCACGCCGTCGAACTTTGCCAGGTTGGAGGAGGCCTCGGAGGGCATGATCAGGTAGTAGGCGCCCAATGCGTATTCGAAGCTGGGGCAGTCCACTTCCACGATCTCAGCGCCTGCTCCGCGCAGCGCCTCAAGCGCCTCATTGAAGCGTGCGAGCACGCCTTCCTGGTAGCCCTCACCCTGGAGCTGCTTGATCACGCCGATGCGCAGACCCTTGACCTCGGTGTTCCGGGAGGCTTCGGCGAAGGCCGGAACGTCCCCGGTCAGCGAGGTGGAGTCCTTGGGATCATGACCGGCGATCAGCTCATGGAGCAGTGCCGCGTCCTGCGCGGTGCGAGCCACCGGGCCGATCTGGTCAAGTGAGGAGGCCATGGCGATGGCCCCATAGCGCGAGACCGAACCATAGGTGGGCTTGGTGCCGACCGTTCCGGTCATGGCACCGGGCTGGCGGATCGAGCCACCGGTATCGGTGCCCAGCGCCAGCGGCGCCTCAAACGCGGCGACGGCAGCTGCTGAACCACCACCGGAGCCTCCGGGGATCCTGGTGACATCCCAGGGGTTGCGGGTCACGCCGTAGGCGGAGTGCTCGGTGGAGGAGCCCATTGCGAACTCATCCAAGTTGGTCTTGCCCAGGATGGGCAGCTTCGCCACCCGAAGCTTCGTCACCACGGTGGCGTCATAGGGGCTCATCCAGCCATCGAGCATCTTCGAACCGGCAGTGGTGGGCTGTCCCTCGGTGACGATCAGGTCCTTGACCGCGATCGGCACACCGGCGAGCGGGTGCAGCGCATCGGCTTCTGCGCCGCCTGCGGCGCGGATCGCGTCGACCTCGGCTGCGGTGCGCAGGGCCTCTTCGGTCGAGACGTGCAGGAAGGCGTGAACGCCGCTCTCTCCGCCGTCCACGGCCGCGATCCGGTCAAGGTGCGCCTGTGTGAGCTGCACCGAGGTGATCTCCCCGGCGCGCAGCTTGGCTGACATCTCTGTGGCGGTGAGCCTGGTCAGCTCATGAGTGTGGGTGGTCATATCGGCGGTCACTCCTCGTCCAGGATTGCCGGGACCTTGAAACGGCCGGCTTCAGCGTCGGGTGCATTGCGCAGCGACTGTTCAGCGGTGAACACGTGCCCGACCTCGTCTTCACGGAAGACGTTGGTCAGCGGCAGCGGATGGCTGGTTGCGGGGATCTCTCCTGATACCGCCTCGGACACCGTGGCCACGGAATCCACGATGACGGCCAATTCCTGGGCCATCTTCTCCAGCTCCTCCTCAGTCATGCTGATATGGGCGAGGGTGGAAAGATGCTCGACGTCTGCGCGCGAGATCTCAGACATGCAGCTCCCTTGGATCAATGAGTGGTGAATGAACTTCGCTCAGTCTATCGGTCGGCGGTGACGCGGGCGGCGAGGCGGAGGCGCCGCAAAAGGCCCGGGAGTACGACGACGGCGGCCGCTCACCTGATCCGGTGAGCGGCCGCCGTCGTCGTCATTCTTACGCCTCGTCTGTGTTGAACGAGGTTTTCTGCGTGCTCTAGTCGGCCACGTCCTCGACCGGCGCTTCGTAGCGCAGGATTGCCGCGACCGAGTCTTGCGCGCTGGCACCGAGAATGCCGACCGATGCGCCGACACTTGCTGCGGCGGCCAGCAGCTCGTCCTCATCCTCTGCATGGCCCTGCTGGGGCAGCAGGAGTGTGTCTACGGCTCCGAGTCGCACCGCGGCGCGGATCGCCTCGGAGCCCTCGGCCGTCCGACCGTGGCCCTGGGCCTCGCCATAACGTTCGGTATGGTCCTTGCCGCGCTGAATGACGACCCGGCGGGCGATGACCGTCAAGTCCTCGCTGAGCGCCTGTTCGGTGCCTTGGTCGGCATGACCCGCAGGAATGCCGCCGCCGGCTTCGGATTCCAGCGTGAGCTCCTGGAGCGCCTTGGGCAGCTCCTCGTGGAGGGCGCGACGGCCCTGGGCCTCACCGGCGATCACGATGACGTCGGGGTTCCATGAATCCGCGATCTTCGCCACGCGGGCAGAGATGTCGCGGACGTTCTGGGCCGCAGCCTCCTCGGCTGGACCTTGGATCTGCCTCGGTGCATGCACCGACTCGACGCTGCTGCCTTCGATAGATTCTTCGGCACCGGAGGCGAGCAGGTCGCTGCCCACCACGACCAGTCGGCGAATCACGGCTTGCTGCTGATCCGCCACGGCCACCAGCATGCGCGCCGCACCGAGCCGGTGCCGGACATAGTCGCCGAGCTGAGCCGGCTCGCCCACGGTGGCGAGATCCCCTGAGCCCTGGGCGGCATCGAAGTGCTCGTCCAGGACGACTCGGGTCTGATCAGCTACGAGCACCCGGCCCTCCGTATGGACTGCGGTGGCGGGGGCGCTGGCCAGTGCCTCATCGAGCGCGGTCAATGCGGCGTCCGGGGTTCCCGCCTCAGCGAGCTGGCTGCGCAGATCCTGCCAGCGAAGGCGAAGCTGGTCCTCAGCGTCAGAGGCGGGTGAACGTGCTTCTAGGTAGACAGTGGCGAACGGGCCCTGGGCCTCGTAAACACCTCGTAGTGTGGTCAGCTGCATCTGTGCTCCTTCCTGCGTCCGAGCGCGGAAGCGATGATGCTCCTAGATTGCTCGGCGCGAGCGTATTGGTGGCAACAGGTGACTATCTGCGACGCTATCGAGCGGGCAAGGAGTAGGTCAAACCCCTGTGGGCTGGTCGTTCGGCTCGGGAGTCTCCAGCTTCGGGTCTGCCTCGTCGGCTGCCGGTTCCGTCTGCTGCGCCACATCGACGACGACGACGGTGACGTTATCGCGCCCTCCGGCGCGCAGTGACTGGTGGATCAACCAGTCCACAGTGTCCTGGGCATTGCGCCCCGCACCAAGGATGCCGCTGATCTCTTCATCGGTGAGCTCGCCGCTGAGCCCATCCGAACAGATCATCAGGCGCTGCCCGGCGCGCACCTCGGTGACGGTGAAGTCCGCGTCCCACAGGTCACCGGCACCCAGGGCGCGGGTGATCACGTTGCGCTGTGGGTGGGTGTGCAGCTCCTCGGCGGTGATCAGGCCGGACTCGAACATGTCCTGGACCTGAGAGTGATCCCGGGTGAGTTGCCGGAGTTCAGACTCGGCGTAGAGGTAAGTGCGGGAATCACCGATGTTGAAGACGAGCCAGTTCAGACCGTCGCCCTGGTCCTCGAGCAGGGCACCGGAGACGGTGGTGCCGGCCTTGGAATCGGTGGCCTCGCGGATGCGCCGATCGGCCTCGACCAGGAAGGACTGGATCTGTTCCCGGGAGATACGGCCTTCGGCCCGATTCCAGCCGTCGGCCAGAGTCTGCACGGCCAGCGCGGAGGCGACCTCTCCGGCTTCGTGGCCACCCATTCCGTCGGCCACCGCGAAGAGCGTGTCGGTGATGACCGATGAGTCCTCGTTGAGTTCACGGCGCAGTCCGACGTGGGAACCGTAACCGTAATCAAGGTAAAGACCTACCGGTTCGTCCGGCTGTCCCCGGGTTTCCTCTGGACCTTCTGCGCTGACTACCACATCACTATCTTGTCACGGTGCCGATGCAGATGGCGCACCGGAGTCGGTGGGTGACTTATACGTTGCCGCCAGGAGCCACCGCCCAACGAATGGCGGAGGGTGATTCAGCGGGTCTCGCTGCTGAATCCTGCGCCCTGACCGCGCAGCAGCATATTGGGCTGGACTTCACCGAAGCCACGCACGATCCGTGGTGGCTGTGGGACCAGCAGGTAGTCCGGGTTGGACTCCAGCGTCTGTGCCGTCACCTGATCCACCAGGATGGTGCCGGGGTCTGCCAGAGAGGTCAGCCGGGCCGCGAGATTCACGGTAGGCCCGTAGATATCGCCCATCCGAGACAGAACCCGCCCCCAGACCACCGATACCCGAGCCTCGGGGAGCACGCCGTCGGAGGCTATGGATTCGGCCAGGGCCAGGGCGATCTCTGCCCCCGCCTCGGGGGTCTCGGCGTTATAGAGCACTTCATCGCCCACGGTCTTGACCAGACGACCGCCGCCGATGGAGATGATCTCGGCGCACTTGGATTCGAAGTGCTGGACCATATGGGCCAGCGTGCGCTCGTTCATCTGCCGGGAGAGCGAGGTATAGGAGACGAGATCAGCGAAGCCCACGGCGCGCGCCAACGGCAGCGGAGTGTCATGCTCGGCACCGGTGCGTCCGTGCGCGGTGGCGGCCAGACCTGATTCCACCCGGACGGTCAGTCGCTGCAGGGCTGCTGAGAGCTGGCGACGCCAGGTGTATCCCATGAGCTTCTGGATCGGTTCGATGAGTTTCGGCAGCGTCTCCACGACCTGGGTGCGGGCCACGGCGTCGGAGAGCTGGCCGTTGGCGATCTTGTCCTCGACGAGGGCCTCGATCTGCCAGACCACCATGCGGTCGGTCATCTGTCCCACCGAGCGTGTCATGGAGATTGCGGTCTCCTCATTGAGGTGCCCGTCGCGGACCAGTTCGATCATCGTGGCGAGCGCCTCGACGTCGGCCTTGGTGAACGCCTTGACGTCGTCGTCGAGGTTCGGGAAACCCAGTGCGCGCCAGAGTCGGCGGGCTGAGCGGGTGGAGACCCCGAGCTGATGGGCCATCTCGCGGTAGGTCAGTGTGCGCTCGGCCCCCAGCAGCCGGTGCTCCAGGGCGCGGATGGTCCGGTGCCATTCGCGCTGCTCCTGGGTGGGGATCGGGATGGCGGCGGTCTCGGGGGCACGTTCATGACCCGTGGGCACCGCGGCAGCGTCTGGATGAGCTGCCGACTCATCGAGACCGTCTGCGCTGAGGGCTCGATCGGCCAGACCCTCGGCCGGCGTCACCGCCTCGCGCCTCTGCGTGTTGCTGCGGTCTCCGGCTTCCTGCAGCACCGCATGGCGGACCTTGCCCTGGAGCCTGGGCGAGTTGAAGTCAGACCAGTCTCGACGAGCCGCTTCGAGCTCCTCCGAGGAGTAGTTCACGGGTTCGTCGGAGGGCTGCTCTGCGGCCGCTGCCGCGAGTCCTGCCAGTGTCCCCGAGACGGGGCTGTCCTGGTCCTGCGACGCCTGAGTGGCTGCTCCCGCGTAGCGCACGGCGCGCCACGAGGCATCGGTGTCTTCGCCGCCGAGGTACACGGGGCCGGAGTCATAGCCTCTCGGCTTGCCAGTCTCAGGCATAGTAGGCCTCCCCGTAACCCGAGGGTGCAGGTGCCTGATTCATGTACTGCTGGGCAACATTGCGGCGGTATTCGCCGAGCTCCTGCGCGATGACGGTCTGGAACTGGGCCGCGTCAGGCATATTCGAGAGTCGGGTCCGCTGCTGCTGGCCGTAGGCACCGTGGAGCAGGACAAGATCTCCCGCGGCGGACATGGACTGGACGCGGGTCTGCTTCAGCTGCGCCTCGGAGAGCAGACCTAGGGGGACCACCGTGGCCTGGGCGGCGCCGAGCAGATTCTTCTGCACGATCCGATGGCTGGTGAGGTAGGTCAGTCGGTTGACCCAGCCCAGGAGGGGTTTCACCGTGCCAAAGGCGAGCACCAGAAGCCCCGCGGTCCAGACCAGGAACACGCCGATGTGATGGTAGTGACCGATGAACTCCGGCTGATCAGCCCGCGCGATATAACCGAGCAGGAAACTCATCAGCATCAGGGTCAGCAGAAAGTTGATCAGCGCAGGGAGCAGGGCACGGTGATGGGCACGGGTCCGAATGACCACCTGCTCGCCCTCGACCAGCTTGAGCTTCATAACGCGCCACAACCTCCTGCCGGTCATCCTCACACCCTGGGCCAGGCGTGATCCTCGTGTGGGTCCTGCGCAGCAGTCTACCGGGGGCAGCAACAGCCCAGGTATAACGCTAGGGGGAGGGACGGAGGTGGACGACGTCGCCGGCGGAGAAGGAGCTCAGTCTCGGCTCGCATGGCTGCCAGGGCTCCACCGGAGCGGTTCGAAACTCGGTGACCAGCACCTGCAGCGCGCCATCTGGACCCAGTCCATTCGCCACTCCGCGTTCGGCCCGATCGTCGGGGAGCTCGACCCGCACTCGCTGGCCGATCGTATTCAGCACCTCCGCGATCTGCTCACTCAGGAACTCCGAGACGTGTTCTGGGTGCCGGGATGCGTACTCCTCCACCGTCGCGAGCCTTTCGGCGAAACGCTTCAGGACATTGCAGAGCAGTTCCGTGCGCAGCAGAGCAAGGTCCTCGGGCGAGTCCAGTCCGCGTCCCGCGTGTTCCCCGCCAGCCTCTGCGCGCGCCCGGCGCAACTCGATAAGCACAGAGGTGGCGGCATCTGTGGGCAGCTGTTGCGGGCTGAGCAAGACGTTGATGCCGACACCCAGAACGACGGCGCCCGGCCCGGTCTGTGCGTCAGCCGAGGCTGTCCCCTGGAACCTTGCACGTGCAGATGTCACGTCGGCTGACGCCGCACTGGTGAATCTCGGACCGGGGACGGCGGCGGCGAGGATGCCGCTGATCTTCTTCTCCGCACCCGATGCTTGGGTCACCTGAACGTCATTGGGCCACTTCAAGACCGCGCGCTGGGATGGGGTGTCCAGACCGTAGTCCTGGCGCAGCGTGTCGACCAGAGCCCTGCCGACCAACATCGAGAGCCAACCCCAATGGGCAGGGTCCAGCCGCGGGCGAAGGACGACTGAGGTGGAGAGCGAGGTGCTCTTCGGTGAGGCCCAGCTCCGTCCCAGTCTTCCGCGGCCGCCGGTCTGCTCCTCCGCAGTGAGCACCGAGAGGTGGGGCCACTGCGAGGAGACGCCGGAGTCTGTGGCGGAGTCCGCCGCGTAAGCGACTCCGTTCTGAGACTCCGCTGCGAGCGCGTCGAGGAGGTACTGGTTCGTCGATCCGACCGACTCAACCCGCTCTATCCGCGCATATGCCCCGGAGTCGCCGTCGGGCCCGGAGGCTGCCGTCACCTCCATGACCGGCACCTCCGTGACCGGCACGCCCATGAGGAGTCGACGGCGCAGCAGCTTCTCATCCAATGGAAGCAGGGCGTCCACTTCAGGGAACGATTCGGAGGTCATCGCTCCAGGCTAAAGGAAGGCATCCGGGATGAGTTCGCTGCCTGGATCCACTGCGTAGTCACTGAAATCCTCGATCCCTAGGCGCCGCAGCACCTCTTCATCGGTCAAGAACGCTCCACTGACACAGCGCAGCTCCCCCGTGTCCGTGGTCGTGGTGATCTGCCCGGACAGCACAGCCACCGCTGCGTCAGCAACGATGTCCACCTTGCGGGCACCGCGGATCATTCCCTCCCCGGCCTCTCCGGCGAGCGCTGCGAGGTTCCTGATGGCGGCGGTGTCGATATACGTCGCCGGCCACAGCGAGTTCACTGCCACTCCGTCGGCTGCCAACTCCGCGGCAAGACCGACCGTGGTCATGGACATCCCATACTTCGACATCGTGTAGGCCAGGTGCTTGCCCAGCCACTCCGGATCCAGCCCCGCACCCTGCATTGCCAGGGGCGGCGAAAGCGTGAGGATCTGCGGGGTGAAGCCCATCTCCGCAGACGACCCTCCGCGAGAACCCTGAGAGTCACCGCCGGCCTCGCTGCCGGGCGCCTGGTGCTTCGCGGCACTGGTGCGCAGATGCGGCGCAGCTGTCTTGGAGAGCAGGAACGTGCCTCGAACATTGATGTCATGCATGAGGTCGTAGCGCTTCATATCCAGCACCTCGGTGGGAGACACATCGATGGCCGAGGCGTTGTTGATCAGGATGTCGATCCCGCCGAATGCCTCAACCGTCTGTTCCACGGCCCTTGTCACGTCCTCGTCCCGGCGCACGTCACCGACGATCGCGAGTCCATTGCCTCCTGCCGCACGGATATCCTCTACGGCGGTGTGCACGGTGCCGGCAAGTTTGGGATGCGGGGTGTCGGTCTTAGCCAGCAGGGCGACATTTGCTCCGCGAGCCGCCAGCGCCAGCGCAATCGCATGGCCGATGCCGCGGGATCCCCCGGAGATCAGCGCCGTTCGTCCGGTGAGCTCGGCCGTGACAGCTGGGGCGGCCTCGACCGCGGGCGCAGTGTCGGATGATGTGAACTGGGTCATAGTCCCACCCTACCGGCGGGTAACCATACTGAAAAGCGGATCATCCTTCGGTCTCCCCGCAGTGACCCCGCAAGTCCCGCCTGGGATTTTGTAGAGAGTCCACAGCGGAACCGCCTAGAACCGTGGATAGACTGGCCGCTGAATTGTGGACTTCCTCCAGCCGGCGATCCGAAGGGTGCCCCCGCGCAGCTATGACGAAAGATCTCAACACCACCGCCGGCAAACTGGCCGAATTTCGGCGTCGTCGCGATAAGACCCACGCCCCAGGCGGCGAGGACGCCGTGGCAAAGCAGCACAGTCGCGGAAAGAACACGGCCCGCGAGCGGATCGATATGCTCCTGGACCCGGATTCCTTCGTCGAGCTCGACGCAATGGCGGTGCACCGCTCCACCTCCTTCGGCATGGAGACCCGCCACCCGCTCGGTGATGGCCTGGTCTCGGGCTACGGCACGATCGACGGCCGCCTGGTCGCGGTGTACTCCCAGGACTTCACGGTCTTCGGCGGCTCCCTCTCCAAGGTCAACGGCGAGAAGATCGTGAAGGTCCAGGAGTTCGCGGCCCGCAACGGTTGCCCGGTGATCGGGATCAACGACGGCGGCGGCGCCCGTATCCAAGAGGGCGTGGCCTCGCTCGCGATGTTCGCCGATATCTTCCGCAATAACGTCCACGCCTCAGGTGTGGTTCCGCAGATCACGCTGATCATGGGCCCTGCGGCTGGGGGCGCTGCTTACTCCCCCGCGCTGACAGACTTCGTCATCATGGTGGACAAGACCTCTCACATGTTCATCACCGGACCCGACGTCATCAAATCCGTCACCGGTGAGGATGTGGACATGGAAACCCTCGGCGGCGCCCGCTCGCATTCCACGGTTACCGGAACGGCCGCCTATATGGCCTCCGATGAGGCCGACGCCATCGACTTCGCGAAGGAGCTCCTGGAGTTTCTTCCGCTGAACAACCTCGCGGAAGCCCCGATCGAGGACCATGAGGACCGCCCCAAGGTCGAAACCGGGGACGAGGCCCTCAACGCGCTGATCCCCGATTCCTCCTCAGCCCCCTACGACATGCGAATCCTGATCGAGCAGATTCTCGACGACGCTCACTTCCTTGAGCTGCAGAGCCTCTACGCACCCAACGTGACCATCGGCTTTGGCCGCGTGGAGGGCCGTTCGGTGGGTGTGGTGGCGAACCAGCCCACGCAGTTCGCCGGCACCCTCGATATCGCAGCCTCCGAGAAGGCAGCACGTTTCGTCCGCTTCTGCGATGCGTTCAATATTCCGATCCTGACACTGGTCGATGTTCCTGGGTTCCTGCCCGGCACGGACCAGGAGTTCAACGGGATCATCCGCCGCGGCGCGAAGCTGCTCTATGCCTACGCTGAGGCCACAGTCCCCAAGATCACCGTCATCACCCGGAAGGCCTTCGGCGGGGCGTACATCGTCATGGGCTCCAAGAAGCTCGGCGCCGATGTGAACCTGGCCTGGCCCACGGCTCAGATCGGCGTGATGGGCGCACAGGGCGCGGTCAATATCCTCTACCGCCGCGACTTGGCCGCCGTGGAGAAGTCCGGAGGCGACGTCGAGGGCCGACGCAGATCGCTGATCGACGACTACGAGGCCGAACTGCTCAACCCGTACCAGGCGGCCGAGCTGGGTTATATCGACGCCGTGATCGAACCTGCCGAAACCCGCTGGCAGATCTCCCACGCGCTGCGTGCCACGCAGCATAAACGCGAAGCCCTGCCCGCCAAGAAGCACGGAAACATTCCGCTCTAGGAGGGCAACAGACCATGACCGACGCATCCCTGAGCACTGAAGAGTCCGTTGAGGCTGAAGAGTCCATCGAGGCCGACCCCGAGACCGACCTGCACCTCGCTGGCACTACATTGAACGACGAAGAGCTCGCGGCCGTGACCGCAGTGCTCGGCACGCTGGCCGCCGCCGCCGATGCCGAGAGCGGCGGCGCCGGAACTGCTGGACCCAAGGACCGAACCCTGCAACGACGGCGCCAGTTGGGTCTCTGGGGCCGTCCCGGAGCAGATTCATGGAAGCACGCGGCGGGTCTGCGATGACCACACTCATCCTGGGGTCCGCCTCCACCAGCCGGGCCCGAATTCTCAGCCAGGCCGATATCGCCTTCACCGTGCGAGTCTCCGACGTGGATGAGCCCGCCGCGGTCGCCTCCGCCCAGGCCAAGGCCGCCGATATGGGCGCCCTGCTCACCCCTGCACTGGAAGCTCAGCTGCTCGCGGACCTGAAGGCAGCGGCCATCGCCAGCCTGCCCGACATCCAGGCAGACCAGGAGAGCCAGGAAGGCCAGGGCACGCTCGTGCTCGGCTGTGATTCAGTCTTTGAACTCGACGGCATCAGCTACGGCAAGCCCTATAAGGTGGATGTCGCTGTCCAGCGCTGGAAACTCATGCGGGGCCGCACCGGAATCCTGCACACAGGTCATACGCTCGTCGATGCGGCAACTGGCACCCGCGCCCAACGGACCCTGTCCACGTCCGTCACCTTCGGGGAACCCTCCGAGACCGAGATCCGCCGTTACGCAGAATCCGGTGAACCACTGAACTGCGCGGGGGGCTTCACCATCGACGGGCGAGGTTCAGCGTTCGTCGACGCCGTCGAAGGAGACCACCTCTCGGTCATCGGCGTCTCCCCCGCCGCCTTGAACTCAATGCTCGCCGAGCTCGGGCATTCGATCACAGACTTCTGGCCCACACCTGAGGGTCGGTACTGAAACTCCAGCGGGAGCAGCGCAGCTGTTCCCGCGAACCCACCCAGTGGTGGGTATCAGCGAAGCAGAAAGAGGAACCATGACCGAGTTCACCAAGGTCCTGATCGCCAACCGCGGCGAGATCGCCGTGCGTGTGATTCGCGCTGCCCAGGACGAGGGCCTCGCTGCCGTCGCGGTCTACGCGGACCCTGATCGCGACGCCGTCCACGTGCAGATGGCCGATGAGGCCTATGCGCTGGGAGGCGCGACGGCGGGCGAAAGCTACCTCAGCATCAAGAAGATCCTCGCCGCAGCACGCGCCACCGGATCCGATGCCGTGCACCCGGGCTATGGCTTCCTGTCCGAGAACGCTGAGTTCGCGCAGGCAGTCATCGACGCGGGACTGACCTGGATCGGCCCCTCCCCGAAGGCCATCGAGACCCTCGGCGACAAGGTCTCGGCACGCCAGCTCGCAGAGAAGGTCGGCGCACCGCTGGCACCCGGGACCAAAGAACCGGTCAAGGATGCCAAAGAGGTCATGCGCTTCGCCGAGAAGCAGGGCCTCCCACTCGCCATCAAAGCTGCCTACGGCGGTGGAGGCCGGGGCATCAAGGTGGTCCGCGAATTCGACGAGATCGCCGAGCTCTACGAATCTGCGGTGCGTGAAGCAGTCTCCGCCTTCGGTCGCGGCGAATGCTTCATCGAACGATTCCTCGATTCCCCACGCCACGTGGAGACCCAGTGCCTCGCTGATGAACATGGCAACGTCGTCGTCGTCTCCACCCGCGACTGCTCCCTGCAGCGACGCAATCAGAAGCTTGTGGAGGAGGCACCGGCGCCGTTCCTGACGCGGGCGCAGAACCGTCAGCTCTACCGGTCCTCCAAGGCGATCCTGCGCGAGGCCGGATACGTCGGTGCCGGCACCTGCGAGTTCCTCATCGGCCAAGATGGCACCATCAGCTTCCTCGAGGTCAACACCCGACTCCAGGTGGAGCACCCGGTCTCCGAGGAGGTGACCGGGATCGACCTGGTCCGAGAGCAGTTCCGGATCGCACGCGGAGAGCGCCTGGGGTATGAGGATCCTGAGATTCGCGGGCACAGCTTCGAATTCCGCATCAACGGCGAGGATCCGGGCCGAAACTTCATGCCGGCACCAGGAACCCTGGAAACCTTCGACCTCCCCACCGGTCCTGGCGTCCGCGTGGACTCCGGGGTCCGCGCCGGTGAGACCATCTCCGGGGCGTTCGACTCGATGATCGCCAAGGTCATCATCACCGGGGCCACCCGGGAGCAGGCGCTCCGCCGCGCACGCAGGGCACTGCAGGAGATGAAGGTCGAGGGCATGCCCACCGTCCTGCCCTTCCACCGCGCGGTGGTCCAGGATGAGGCTTTTGCCCCAGAGCTCTTCGGCAGCCCCAGCGCCAGCGCAGCCAGCAGCTCAGCTGCCGGAGCCGGGACGGTCTCGCAGGCAGCGGAGCGGTTCGGACGACGCCGATCGGCAGCGCCCGAAACCTTCGGCGTCCACACCCGGTGGATCGAGACGGAGTTCAACAACACGATCGAGCCCTATAACGCCCTGATGGCGCACCCGGCGCATGAAGCGGCCGGCGCGCGAGAATCAGTGGTGCTGGAGGTCAACGGCAAGCGGGTCACGGTGAATCTCCCCGCAGCCCTGGCTGCAGGCAAGCTGGGCGGCAAGACCAATGGCACGAAGAAGCGTCGGACGGCTCGCAGCACGTCCGCTGCGGCAGTCTCCGGTGATGACCTGACCTCGCCCATGCAGGGCACCATCGTGAAGGTGGCGGCCAAGGACGGCGCCAAGGTGGCCGAAGGCGACCTCGTCCTCGTGCTTGAAGCCATGAAGATGGAGCAGCCCATCACCGCGCATAAGTCAGGCAAGCTCAAGGGGCTCAAGGCCAAGCCAGGCTCCACGGTCAGCGCCGGAGAAGTCGTGGCAAGCATCGTCGACTGACCCAGGCACACGAAAAAGGGCCCCGGTCCCGCATCATCCCCGAAGGGATACAGCGGGACCGGGGCCCTTTTCTTCTACTCAGGAATAAGCTCTGCTGATCAGTTCTGCCGGTCAGCTCTGTCGAGCAGCGACGAACTCGCGAACCTGCTCGAACAGCGGGTCTCCAGGCGCCAGGCCGGTGACCTGCTGGGTGAAACCGTCAGCGTCGAGCTCACCGAGCAGCTGCTGCATCTGTTCAGTCTGCTCATCCCCTGGGGAGGTGAAGTACAGGGCCGCCTCCACCACGGCAAGCAACCCATTCACGTCATGACCGCGCTCCGCGGCCTCTACAGCCGGGCCGATCAGACGTTCCCGGCGGGAGAGCTTGCGCAGCGGCTGGCGACCCACCCGGTCCACCGTGTCAGGCAGCTCGGGGTTGCGGAAGCGATTCAGGATGGTCTCACGGTATTCGGCCATGTCCTCCACGCTGAAACCATGCTTATCCACCAGCAGACCCGAGGTCACCTGCAGAGCAGCACTGACCCCGGCGAGGACTGACTCATCAGCCAGCGCCTCGGCGATCCGTTCCTTCCCGGCACGCGCACCCAGGTAGGCAGCTGCGGCATGTCCGGTGTTGACCGTGAAGAGCTTGCGTTCGATGTATGGACCAAGGTCTTCGACGAAGTGTGCACCCGGAATGCTGGGAAGTTCGCCCGCGAACGGTCTCTGCTCGATCGCCCATTCGAAGAACGGCTCCACGGTCACATCCACACCGGCACCCTCGGGCTGTCCCGGGACGATGCGGTCCACCGCGGTATTGGCGAAGATCGCGCGGGAAGACAGCGTGGTCCATTCCTCGCCGGCCAGTTCTTCGACATGCTGGCACAGAGTGTCAGTGGCACCCAGCGCATTCTCACAGGCCATGACCTGCAGAGCAGGCTCAGCATCGCCGCGCAGACGCAGTCCTGCGAGGATATGCGGCGCGATGAACTTCAAGATATTGGGTCCCACAGCAGTGGTGAGGACCTGGGCGGAGGCCACTTCGGCGGCCACCGCCTCGGGGTTCTCGGCACTGTTGAGGGCGCGGAAGTTATCAACTACCCGGTCCTGCCCACCGGCACCCACCTCATGGACGGTGTAGCTCTCGGCGGCGGAGAGGGCACCCACCAGAGGGGCAGAGACATCGGAGAAGACGACCTCATAGCCGCCTTCATGCAGCAGGGTTCCCACGAAACCACGGCCGATATTGCCAGCGCCGAAATGGACGGCTTTCATATTTACTCCCACAGGTAGTTGATCAACAGGTGTGTTGGGTCCGCAGAGCGTGAAGGGGATGCATCACCGGGTTTCCCCGGCACTGACGCATCCCCTCCACTACTGATTCACGCGACGGTTCAGCTTGCGTTGACCGCCGACAGCAGCTTCAAGAGCTGCTCCTCGGAGGAGGCCTTCTTCAGCTTGGCCACCTCAGACTCGTCGGAGAACAGCTGAGCGATCTTGGAGAGGATCTCCAGGTGCTCATCTCCGACACCGGCGATGCCGATGACGAAGGTGACCTTCTCACCTGACCAGTCCACGCCGCCGTCGTAACGGGTCACCGAGAGGGCCGAGGCCTTCACGGCAGACTTGGCGTCATTGGTGCCGTGCGGGATTGCGAGCTCATTGCCCATATAGGTGGAGACCGTGGCCTCGCGTTCCTTCATGGCACTGAGGTACTCCCCCGTCACCGCGCCGGCCTGCCCGAGAATCTCGGCAGCCTCGGTGAGGGCCTCATCCTGGGTGGCGGAACCTGAATGGATCCGCACCTGGGACAGGGTCAGGATCTGCGAATCGCTGCGCACGCGGGTGTCTGTCGCGACCCCGCCACCCTGCGAAGCGTCCGTGGAATCCTGAGTCGCAGCAGAAGAGGCGCCCTGACCGGATCCGTCCTGGTTGGCTTCGCTCTCGCGGACCAGCGCGACGACGTCGTCGTACTCTGGGGCGTTCATGAAGCTGTCCACCGAGACGTGCACGGCCTGTGGCTCTTTGGCCTTGGCCCGCTCGGTGAGCTGCTGCTGGGTGATGACCAGGTCAGCGTCACCCGGAAGCGAAGCGATGGCCTTATTGGTCACCGTGACACCCTGGATGCCAGCGCCGGAGATCTTCTTGCGCAGCACCGAGGCGCCCATCGCGGAGGAGCCCATACCGGCGTCGCAGGCAAAGATGATGTTGGTGATCTTCTGCGCCGGCACCGCGGTGGCAGTGGAGAGGTTGGACAGATGCGAAGAGGACTTGCCCTTATTCGCCTGGGTCTTGGCCACGGCTGAGGAGAAGCTGTCCTCGGTCGCAGCCAGGTCCCGCTTGCGGCTGGAGATCAGGATGACCGAGGCCACCGCGAAGGTCACAGCTGCCGAGAGGATCACGGACAGGATGACACCCAGGTAGGAGTCCGAAGCCGTCTGTGCCAGCACAGCCAGGATCGAACCCGGTGAAGCTGGTGCACGCAGGCCTGCGTCGAAGACCATATTGGTGCCCACACCGGTGGCGCCACCGGCGACGACTGCCAGCAGCAGGGCGGGCTTCATCAGCACGTAGGGGAAGTAGATTTCGTGGATGCCGCCGATGAACTGGATGAGCAGCGCACCAGGAGCTGTTGCCTTGGCTGCGCCGACACCGAAGATGGTGAAGGCAAGCAGCACGCCGAAGCCCGGGCCGGGGTTGGCCTCGAGCAGGAAGAGGATGGACTTGCCGCTCTCGGCTGCCTCGGTGACACCCAGTGGGGTCAGCACGCCGTGATTGATGGCGTTGTTCAGGAAGAAGACCTTGGCCGGTTCGATGATGATCGAGGTCAGCGGCAGCAGGTTGGTGTCGATGAGGAAGCGGACGCCCGTCCCCATGGCATCCATGAAGCCGTTGATGACTGGGGCCACCCAGTAGAAGCCAGCAATGGCCAGCACAAAGCCAGCGATGCCCGCGGAGAACATGTTGACCAGCATCTCGAAGCCGGCCTTGATCTTGCCCTCCCACAGCTTGTCCAGCTGCTTGATGACGTAGGCGCCCAGCGGACCCATGATCATCGCGCCGATGAACATGTGGACCTGGCCCAGTTCGTCAGCGCCCTCTGCGAGGCCCGCATTGAACTGCGCAACGATCCAGTCGGAACCGGCGATGACGCCCATTGTGGCGATCGCACCGACCACGGCGCCGCGTGTCTCATAGATCATCCGGCCGCCCTGCATGGCGATCAGGATGGGAAGCAGGTAGTGGATGATCGGGCCTACGAGTGAGGCCAGTGCCTCATTCGGGAGGAACCCGGCTTCGATGAACAGGGCCGTGATGATGCCCCATGCGATCAGCGCGGGGATGTTGGGCATGATCATGCCCGATAGGAATGAGCCGAGTTTCTGGACGGCAACTCGCGCGCCGCCCTTCTCCTTCGTCTCAGATGACACCGTTGTCATAGCGGAGCCTCTTTCTTGTGATGAGACGACCCCCTGCGGGTACGTCCAAGGTGGTGATCCGACAGGTGGCGGATCAGCGTGCGTGATTCGGGTAGTGCGGTGATTCCTCGTGCGGTGGTGCGGTGTTTCAGTGATTCAGGTAGTTCAGTGATTCAGGTAGTTCAGTGTTTCGGTGTTTCGGTGTTTCAGGACTTCTTCGCCGCACCCGTCGCGAACTCGCGCGCCTGGACAGCTGTGGCTGCCTTCAGCGCGGCCGCGGCGATGCTCTTGGCCTGCTCCAGCGTGTGCAGCTTCAACTCGGCGCGCACCTCGGCGAGCGCCGCGGGTGACATGGACAGCGTGTTGACTCCGAGTCCCACCAGGACGACGGCGAGCAGCGGGTCCGCTGCTGCCTCGCCACAGACTCCGACGGGTTTCGAGGACGCAATGCCTGCAGCTCCCACCTGAGAGATCAGGCGCAGCACAGCGGGGTGCCATGGATCCTGAAGGGCCGCTACTGATCCCAGCAGGCGGTCGGCCGCCATCGTGTACTGGGTCAGGTCGTTGGTACCGATGGAGGCGAAGTCGGTGCGCGACATCAGCTCATCGGCCATGAGCGCGATGGAGGGAACCTCCACCATGACCCCTGCTGTCTGGAGTCCGTGTTCCTTGGCCATGACGGTGAACGCCTCGGCCTCTTCCACGGTGGAGACCATCGGAGCCATGACCCACAGATCGGCCTCGGTGTTC
>Ga0265798_10004480_pt1 | contig 19209 bp, 27 predicted proteins | sample P3T30metagenome_FD_192430 | JGI IMG/M metagenome (GOLD analysis project Ga0265798, IMG submission 192430) | Plant litter microbial communities from East Loma Ridge, Irvine, California - P3 T30 | ecosystem: Environmental > Terrestrial > Plant litter > Unclassified | place: USA: California... | reverse complement strand
CGCCGGCACCTGCGATGACGGCATGATGGAGCCTATTATGAACGAGACAGCCGCTAACTCCGCGCTGCGGCGCACGCTATGCAGTCGAGGCAACGCGCTCCGGGTCGCGCGGCGCATGATGGAACACGGCATTGATGCGGTCGTGGTTGCCAGTCACGATCCACTGCAGCCGTGGCGAGTGACGGAGCGCGACAACAGCATCGTGGTGCGCGCATGCGCGTGATCCTCGCCGCTGCTTTGGTCGCGACAGCCTGCAGCGCCGCGGCGCCGCGCGCAGACCAGAACACCACCCTCTCGGCAGACGGCCGCGCCATCGATGGTGACACGGTATCGATCGACATCCGCCTCTTCGGCGCAGACGCCTTCGAGAAGCGTCAGTTATGCAGGTCGACGTCGGGGTGCTGGCCCTGCGGCAAGGCGGCGCAGGATTACGCCTCCACGCTGCTGAAGACCGGCGCCTCGACCATCCGGTTAACCGGCAAGCAGAGCTACGGCCGCCCCATCGGAACGATCGAGGTGAGCGGAAAGGATCTGGGCGAAGCGATGATCGCAGCTGGGCTTGCGGTGCCAGCAACAAGTTACCTCAAAGGCGACCCGGAGCGGGCGCAGCGCTATGTCGCCGCCTATGACAAGGCGGAGCGCCAGCGGCTCGGGGCACATGCCGGGTATTTCATCGACCCAGCAAAATGGCGACGCGGCGAGCGCCTCGCTTGCGAGGCGAGAAGCCGCTAGTCCACACATGTGCGGTAGTGCACCTGTGCACAGGTGCAGCATCACGACCCTGACGCGTCAGGAGCGCCGAGCTACCGGAGCATAGAGGGGAGAGGGCGGGGGAGAGCATCGATCAAGGAGACGATCATGCCCGCTTTCGCTTCGACCCCGGCCCCTGTTCAAACCCTGTGGGACGCACCGCAGACCGCCGAGCAGCGCCTGCCTGGCATCTGGTCGGTCAGCACCGCCTCGCATGGTGGTTTCGTTCTGTCCGACGAGCGCCAGGCGGCCATGCCCGAGGCGCTGCGCCTCGACAGCATCTACTATGAGGAGGACGTGGACTGGTCGCTGATAATCCTTGCCTTCGAGGCCGAGTTCGCGGCGTTGCGCGATCCGCTGTTCGACCTTGAGCGCGACCTCGCCCACCAAACCGCACGGCATTGGCGGCCCAAGCACTATTCCGGCTTTACCGGGCAGGTGCTCGAACCGAGTGACAGCTACGTCCTGCGCAAGATCGCGCTCCTTGAGGCCGCGATCGGTGAGATCGGTGTTCAAGCCGCGTGGGGTGACTGGGCCGACTGGGTCCCCACCGGCAAGGTCGGGGTTGTCGGGCAACGCATCACGGGATGCGATCATCTCGGCTTTGCCAAATACGACGGACCGAAGCTGAAGGGGCTGGTCGACGCGAACCGCTACGAGGCTCGCGATACGGTGAGCACCTTCAAGTCCGTCGGTGTCGAGGTAATCGCATAGCGCTCGCTGGCGCTGGAAAGATGTTTCCGAAAGGTGGCAACATCTTTCCAGTGGCCCAACCCATGCTCGCGGTTTCGAGCGGGGCACTCTCCGAGGATTATCAATGCGCCCAGCCCTGAGGGGCTGACGGCCCGGAGGCAGCCGAAGGCGCGGGAGAAGAGGGGGGAGTGAGCGTTTGGGCGTGAAATGTCGCGCTCGACACTGATTGGAGACGGCGTCGATGTTCTACGATGTGCCTTATCGCCACCAACAGGCGGTGGACCCCGCTGCGCTCAGCACGATCGCGATAACGCTCCGGGCGATGACCAAGGCGCTGGATGATTGCCGCAACGCGGGCGTAGACCCCAATACGGATCCCGCGATGGTGCTGCTCGCACGTCACATGGCGACCGTGTCGACCAATCGCGCGCCGCGATCGGTCCTCCGTCATGCGTGCGACAAGCGACTGCAGTCGCTGAAGCGCTACCCGGCGCTGCTGGCCCTTTCGATCCGCGGTGTCGAATACGATCAGGCCGCCAAGGAACGATTTCACGAGGACGCTACGGCCGCGATGCAGGATCTCGCACTGGCTCTCGCGCTCGCTGAAGGGAGTTACACCATCGCCTCGACGCAGGGCGAGGTTTCGGAGTCCGGTTATGTCCTGCTCGCCGCAGCCGAGGTCGCCGTCATGGTGCGGGTCGGGCGCCGCTTCGAGGGCCGCGAAGTATCGTATCGCGCCGTCGCCGGTGTGGATCAAACCAACCGGAATGCCAGCATGGCCGATCTGCTGCGGCCCGCGCGATTTGCCGAGCGCCTGACGCGCGAGCTGTGCCTTCGGCCCGCCCCGGCGAGCGTCTCCGAACCAAGCCTGATCGCTGCTTGAGGAGCTTCGTATGGTTCAGATCAACAATGCGCTCGCCATTGCGCGAGCCGATGTTGCAAACATCGCTCGGTTCATTGAGCGCCGAGAGCGCTTCCTCGACGCCCTCGACTGGTCGATGATGACTGAAGCACAGGTTCGCCAGTCGTCCATGCTCGACGACCTGCTGGACGAGGACCTTGCCATCGGCCTGCACTACATCGACTGGCTGATCGATCGCGTGGACAACCAAGTCCCGACGCCTGGCGCTCTTCGCTTTGCGCCGCATCCCCGCCCGTGGCACGCTGAGTGGAACACGCTGGCCGCCTGAGAGAAGGAGCTTAGACAATGAGCCGTCATACCTTCGCCGGTCACGCCGGCACCACGGTGGCCGTGGGATGGGATCGTCCGCTGGGCACGTTCTTCGTCCAGGTCTCGCGGCCGCATCCGACGCTCAAAGGCGAAAGCCAGATTGTCGCATGGCTGGGCACCGACAACGGCGAGCTCCCAACCGCGGCTGCGGCCCTCAAGGTAGCCGCTGACTATGCAGACCTGCCGAGCGATCTCGGCGCGACGCTGGAAACGGACCGGATGAAGACGCTCGGTCAGAGCGACGGCCCCGCCCAAGCCGCTGCGCGACGATTCCGTCGTGACGGCAGTTTCTGAGGAGGATCTGGTAATGGATCCGAACAGCAACAACACGAGACCAGCACCGAGCGGGCCAAGCATGGCCTTGACCATCCTCGTGTTCGTGATCGTGCTTAGATCAGCGTCGTGGATGATCGGTGTCGTGATCGATGGCGAACCTCTTTCCGAGGGCAATTCGTCGCTGCCGTTCGAGCAGCTTTACCGGATCGTCGACACCATACAGGGGCCTATTGGGGACGCCTTGTGCTTTGTTGGGATTACCGTTGCCGTAATGGCCTATATTACAGGCAATTTCGGCGCCGAGTTCAGGAGCTCAACCACCGCCGAGGGTGAGAAGCCCAAGCGTATCGCGACGTTGCCGATGAGTGAGGCGGCGCGAACAGCCGAAACGCGCTTGAACGCGCTGAGCGCCCAGTTCCGTTCGATCCCTGAGAATATGGTGCTGCCCGAAGCCAGCATCGAGTTCGAGCGCATCCAAGCGAACCACGTTCCCGACGTCCGGCTCGCTCACCGGGAGGCTCGTTCGACGGTATCACCAACGTCAGAGAAAGCCGATGCGTTGGATGAGGACTACGCCGGCATGCTCAATCGGATCAGCGATACCGTTGAGCGCTTGATCGAAGGCTGCGAGGCCTTGGGCCGCGAGCGACTGGAGGTACAAGGTCGCTTCATCGAGGCTCGACACCCAGGTTTCGACCGCTAAGTCGGCAGCAGCTACTCTGGCAATGGCGCGACCACCTGATCGGATGAGATGACCAGAGCGCCGGCTTCTCTGCGCGCGTCAACAAACAGGAGCATCTATGCCCCCTATGTACCTTGGCGGCATCGCCTGGATGACACTGGCTGTCAGCGTTTTGTGGACCTGCGCCATGGCCTTTTTCGTGTTCTGTCACCAACTAAGGCCGAGCAGCGTGGTCCACGTGCTTCTGCCAACGTCCGGCGCACTGGCCTTCGCGATCATGTCGATAATCCTTGATGACGGCGGAATGCTGAAGGCCGCGACTGCGCAGATCATCGGTATCGCTTTGATGATGGCAGCTGCGATCGCGCAGAAACGGGCCTATGCCGAGCATCGAAACCGCTAAGCCCGGTTGTGGCGGTAATTGACGGGGCATGATAGGACGCGCCTATGTTCGCCTCACCGGAATCCATGATCTGGGGCTGTCTCCCTGTCCTACTCGCTGGCGCAGCGATACTTCCCTTGAGCGCACAGGCCGGAAAGCCGATCAAGAACCTCCTTCTAATCTTCTTGGTCGCGAACATGGCGGCGCTCGCGCTGTATGCCGCGTACCAAGGGCCGGTGACGTGGTGGTTGGCGTCAGGAAGCTCATTCCTGATCGGCATGGCGGGGATCGCCGCCTTTGTAGCGGGACGGGCAGACCCAAGCCAAAGTTAAGAGGGGAGGGGCTGTTGATCCGGGTGGATCAACGGAGAACCTCTCATGTCCAACATCATCGACCTGGGCGGAGCGCCCGCCAACGAGGACTGCGCCCAGCTTGGGCAGACGCCGGACTTCGATACCGTCAACGCCCACGAGGTCTTCGCCTATAAACTGGCGATCATCGCGCGGTTCGGGGAGCCTCCCGCGGGTTGCCGCCTGAAGCCTCTCGCCAACCGCCACGATTTCGGGACCTATCGCACGCTCTCCCTCCGCATCGACGATGAGGACGACGAACAGGTAGGGGCCTATGTCGACCTAGTCGAGAACGGCCTTGGCAGCTGGCTGGAGGCCGGATTTTCGCCGCCCATCAGCTATAAGGGCAGCGTTGCCACGATCCACCAGCTCGACGTTACCGAGCTGCTGATCGGCGCCCTCCAGACGACACGCCCGAATCCTGATGGGACATTCCCGATCCCGGATTTCGAGGTGCTCCACACAAATCTGGCGTCGGCCTTCCCGGAGGAAGCTGCGCTCGCCCGAGCCCGTTGGGCGGCAGCTTGAGCAAATCCGTCGCGCCTGCGGGCGCCACGACACGGAGGGTGTCATGATCGTCGACGATTTCAATTCAGCGGATCCGCGCACATGGTTGGCGCGCGGTCGAACGCCGGAGCAGGCCGAGGCGCTCGCTGCATCGTGGCGGGACTTTCCGGATCTTCCGCACGATGCACCCCTTGCCGACCGTCAGGCCCGCAGCCGTGCACGCGTGATCGCCACCAGACCCATCTTCGAGGAGATGCGCGTGCAAGCCGAGGCCGAGCGCCAGGCGAGAAACTTCGCCTTCCTCGAGAACCAGGCGCGCGAGGGCAAAGTGAACGATCGCGATCTCGCCATTCTGCGCGGTCGCGACGATCATGGCTACGACTGGGACGTCGCCAACCGCTACGCTGACGGTTGGTATGCGGCCCATGTCGGATGGCCGCACAGCTATCCCGACGGCATCCCGAGCGAGGTGCCCCTGCAGGTCCGCCGCGCGGCCTACGATCAGGGCTTCACCGATGGTGGTGGCGATCGGACCGACCTGTTCGACGCAGCGCGACGGACCAACCTCGCGCAGCTGCGTCAAAGCAACATGCCGCCTCCAGCGTTGCCGGTCGCTACCGCACGCCCGCTACCAAGCAGCTGGCCGAAACCAGGCGACGAAGCCCGGCCCGCCCGTTGGTCGCGCCGCCTCATCATTCTGAGCGACGAGGATGTGTCTCTCGAGGGGCCCGAGCGCGCCAAATGGGACTTCCTGCGGATCATCCGTGAGCGACAGGGCGCAGACGAGATGGCGATCATCGTCCTTAGCAACGACGGCTTTGCCACGATCGAGCGCTTCCTGCCTCAGGCAATGCGACACGGTCGACGGCAGGTCAGCCACGCTGATGCGGCCTCCCAGCTCCGAGCGGCGATTATGGGCCGGAATATAGAAGACGTCCTAGTCGCTTTACAGGGGGATGACCTGCACCTCCTCGACGCTGTTGCCGGAGCCCTGCCGCTCTGCCGAACCATGGAGCGGACACGAAACACCAAGCTGCAGCAGCGCGCTCACCTGCGGGCGTGGCTGGATCGCGGTTACGGCTCGGACGAGAACATGGCCGCAGGGCACATCCGCTGGGGCAAGCTGATCCATGGCCTGACGGGCAAGCTCGGCGAGTTCACCGCTCGGCATATCGGCGCGGCACCCGGCCGAGGGCATCTGATCCGGGTCTATGTCGGCGATGATCGGCCTGCGACCGGCTATGCCAGCGCGGACGGGGTCCAGCTGCCCCATGACGTCGTCGTCTCGAGCAAGGCTAAGCTGCGCTCTGAGATGGCGGCAACGCTCCGGCGCTTCGGTGCAGCAACGCCGCTGATGGCGCTGTCGGGGCGCGACGCCGGATAGCCAGAGCGTCCAGGCAGCCCAAGGCCATGGAGGGGAGGGGGCGGGGAAGCGCACACCGGAATCAGCCGGTCAGGAGCAACTCCCTTGTCCGACCCCCGGCATCCCCCTTCGCACCATCTGATGCGTCCCGTCCTATGGTCGTTCGGCGAAGGCCCGACCTTCCCTGGCTATACCGACGATACGACATGGAACGGCTTCCTCAACGTGTCCGTGGGTATCGGCATTTGGCCCTACGTGCTGCGCGAGCTGATCGCAGGCGCCGATGGCGACGCCGAGCGCATCGCCGAATATCGGGGTATGGCCACCGACAGCAGCATGGTCTCGATAAGTCACGGCTACACGACCAGCGCCGTCGACGCGAAATGGCCGTGGCTCTTCCCTGACTACCCGCTCGCAACCATGATGCCGATCCCGGCGACGTGGTCGGAGATGAGCTGGCGGCATGAGGCAGCGCCGAGTTTCGTCCCATGCGTCGGCCCGATGGGCGAGGCTGCTCAGATATGGATCGACTACGCGGATCCAGCGAAGCGTGACGTTCCCGAAAGTTCGAGGTTCACCTTCAGCCGGCGCGACGCAGTCGGCGAGCTGACCGTGATTTACGCGGGCGACGACTACGACGCTGTGCTGACACACGCGTCGATCGAGGCGCTTGCCTGCAGCCTCTCCAAGCGGGTCGCCTATGAGATGACCGCAGAGGAGTGGCAGGAGACGAGGCTCCGGAATCGGACCACGCCGGACAATGTCTGCGCGTCGCACGATTTCATGGACACCAACATCCTCATGCTTGAGGCATGGGAGGCGGAACGCGGTAATGCTCTGCTCCCGGGTGGCGAGCGGGAGCGCTTCGAGGACGACCTCGAGCGGGTAAATGCTGCGTGGGACATCGCCACCCGCTGCTACCTCACTGCGTCCGAGGAGGGCGCACGCTTCGACGCTTGGCGCCTGACGGGGCGCGCAGTTGACGGCCTTCGTGCAGCGGGCATGGACCTGGCGCATGATGACGATGGCGACACGCCGGGGCGGATTTACGAGCCGGGGTTCGTGGAGCGGGATCTGCGGCAGTGGGTCGTGAACGTGAGCAACACGAGCCACGCTTTCGACACGCTGTTCGACGCCGAGGCACACCTCTGGAGCGTGTTCGCCTCCAGCGAGGCAAAGGAAGCTCGGCCTTTGGCGGCGACCGCCGCGCCGATCCGTCCTGTTTCATCGCCCCGTGAGATCGCCTTCTCCGAGCAGGAGGTCACCGTGACGGCCGATGCGATCGAGCGTCGCCTCGAGGTCCTGAGACAACGCGCCGCAACCACCGCCGAGGCGTCATCCGAGGGTCTATTCCTCGCAGAGAGCATCCGGCAGCTGGCGGGCGCAAGAGACAAGCTGCGAGCGGCAACCCAGCGACCGTGAGCGGTCCGCCTCTGCGGCGCATCCCGGAGCCGCAGGGCGAAAAAGGGGAGAGGGAGGGGTGATGGCGGATGCGGGGAATTGCCCTCGCACGGCTCCGAAGGATCCGCCATGCTTCCCGCCACGATCTCCACCAGCGTCGCGCCCGAGACCATCAACAAGGTCACCCGGCTGTTCAACGGCTCGGTCACCGACATCCTGCATGAGCTACTGCAGAACGCGCGCCGAGCTGGCGCGAGCGCGGTCGCCGTGTCCACGGTTGGCCGCGCCGGCGATCGACTGCTGCACATCGTCGACGATGGTCACGGCATCGCTGATCCGGAAAGCATCGTTACGCTCGGACGCTCCGGGTGGAGTGACACGATCGCTCGCCGCGAAGATCCCGCCGGCATGGGCGTCTTCAGCCTTGCCGGCAGGGACGTTATCATCCGTTCGTGGTCCCAGGCCGCCCGCCAGGGATGGTGCGCCCACATTCCGGCTTCGGCGTGGGAGAGCAGCCGACCGATCGCGATCTCACCGGATCCCATCGCACGAGGAACCGCGATCAGCATCCGCATGGACTCCGCGTGGGAGGACGAAGTGCTGCCGGCGCTGAGCCACGTTGCGCGTCACTACCCTCTGCCCGTGACCTTCGACGGCGAAAGCCTCGAGCAGACGCCGTGGCTGGACGAGGCCATCTATGAGGAGCGCTGGAACGGGTGCCGCATCGGCGTGGTGAAGGAGCATCATCGCCGGGGCGGGGCGGATCGCCTCAACTTCCATGGGCTGACGATCCCGTGCCGGATGCCGGTCGTGCAGCAGGTCGGCCGTGGCGAGGAATGGACGGTGCTGGTCGACATCGTCGACTGCCCGGCGATCCAGCTCGTGCTCCCGGCCCGCAAGGAAGTCGTTCAGAACGACGCGCTTACGGCGCTGCGGGAGGCCGCGAGCAAGGCGATCTACGGCGCTATCGCTTTGGAGGGCGCGCATCGGCTGTCGCATAAGGACTGGCTGGAAGCACACAGGCTCGGCGTAGCGCTGCCCGAGGCCGAATGCCGCCTCCATGGGTGGTGCGCTCCGCACGCCGCGCCGGGCGAAAGCTACATGTCCGGCAGCAGCTTCAACGACGCCACGATGATAATCATGCCGGACGTGCCCGCCATCGTGGCGCAGCCTGCCGAGCTGGCGATCCAGCGGCATAAGCCATTTGCCGGTCCGCTCGTGTTCGGTGAGCCGGCGTTCGCCGGCTATCGCTGGTACGACGGGCTCGCGCGCATTCAGACGCTCGGTTTCACAATCGAGCAGGAGGGCCGTACCTTTCACATCAGCGACGAGGAGGGGGCACCTTCCGACGTCGACAACGGCTATGTCGAGCAACTGACGCTCGAGGCGAACGTCGTCCACGGAGACGCGGTCACGACGGTCGCCTGCGACGCCGATGTCGCCTTCGGTCCTGATTTCGATCTTTCGACCGAAGTCGACGACGTCGTGATCTTCGTCCGACGCGATGCGGAGCTGCCGGCCCGGGACGTGATTTCGCTCCTCCAGCGCGCTGCCTTCGAACCAAGCTCCGACAGCTGCGCCGACAGCTATGAAACGCAGGAGGAGCGCTTCAGGCGCGACGCCAGCGACAGGGTTCTGGCGCTCCTCGAGGGAACGGATGCTGCCCTCGAGGCACACATTCGCGCGATCTTCCGCGACTACCCAGTCGACGTGCCGGCGGATCGCTTGGTGAGCGTCACCATGACCTCGGCAGGCGTGTCGGTCACGATTGCCGAGCGCCTGCCGGAGGCAGGGTAAGATGGATATGCCGCCGCCCCCCGTCGTCTTGGCCTATGGCATCGGGGTCGACAGCACCGCGCTCCTGGTCGAGCTCGTAGCGCGAGGTCAGGCACCGGACCTCGTTCTGAGCGCCGACACCGGCGTCGAGAAACCGGCGACATACGCCTATCTCGACGTAATCCGTCCTTGGATGGACGGGCATGGCATCAGGCATGAACTGGTCTCGTACACGCCGAAACGGTTCAAACACTGGCCTCCCTACTACGGCCTGCTGGAAATGTGCCTCACCAACGCCACGCTGCCGAGCAAGAGCCTGGGCGGTTCGAGCTGCAGCCTCAAATACAAGAAGGCGCCGCAGGATGCCTTCCTCGCCAACTGGCAACCGGCCATCGACGCCTGGGCCCGCGGGCAGCGCGTGACGCGTCTGATTGGCTATGACGCAGGCCCTCGCGACACCCTCCGCGCGAACCACGCGCTGTCGATCGAGGATCCGCTCTATGACTGTCAGTCGCCGCTGCGGGAATGGGGCTGGGACCGCGATGCCTGCGTCAGGCGGATCATCGCCGAAGGTCTTCCAGTACCCCCGAAATCGGCCTGCTGGCTTTGCATCGCGAACAAGGCTGAGGAGATCCGCGACCTTCCTCGCTGGTGCCTTCGGCTGATCGTCTTGGTCGAAGCTAGAGCGGCACCGAGGCTCCACACCGTAGAGGGGCTATGGCGCCGCTCGACCAAAGCGCGCCCAGGCCGGATGACCGACTTCATTCGGGCGGAAGGGCTTCTCCCGAGCCGGGAAATCGACCGCATCTGGCGCGACGCGCCGCTCGACCTGATCCGGTTTCAAGACGTCGCCGCGCTCGTGCCCGTTGGCGAGCGCCCAACCATGCAGAGCTGGCTCGACCGCTTCAACGCAGGGCTGTTCGCCAGGTCCGCTCCGCTCGCGGCCTGACCCTTCACGGAGGACACCATGAACGACAATCAGGATGCGCGGCCGATAGATCCGACGATCGAGCCGATGCTCGTTCTGTCGACCGCTCATATCACGCAGGAAACCTGCAACACCTTCCTGCCGACCTATTCCGGCCCCGCTTGGGAGAAGGGCGAGTACGGGTGGTTCATCTACGTGCCCGAGGATGTCGACGAGACGCTCCCGGTCGACCTCGCAGCCTGCATGGCCCTCGCGCGCGCGAAATCGGCCTTCTGGATTATGCTCGATCGCGACGAGCCTGAAGTCGACGGCCTCCCAGTCTTCGACTGGTGAATCTGGATGGCGAACCCATCGCCGGGCCTGCGATCTGCGCCGGCCTAATCGGAGACCTCAGATGGTCGATACGACCGACAGCAATATCGATATCATCGGCCGCCTCAACGATCGGTGCCGGCAAGGACTTGATCGGACGGCTAAGGTGATGATGACCCATGCCTGCCTCGCCACGTTCACCGAGGACGGGACGAGCGCGCTCGCGGTTCAGATTGGCATTGTCGAGGCGCTTCGGCGCTGCGCCTTCGATCCGCGCGATCGGGAGCGTAATCGCGGCGAGTTCGAGTTTCGCGGACAGACCGTCTATTTCTCGATCGACTATTACGATCTCGCTCGAGAGTACGGATCAGAAGACCCCGCCGATCCGGCCAAGACGCGCCGGGTCCTCATGATGATGTTGCGCGGCGACCTCTAAGGCGCACCCGGTGGACTGACCGGGGCGGGCAGTGACCGTCTCAAGAGGCAAGGGTCGCATACCACATGCCGAATGCGTTGCTGGCGATGTGGACGATCAAGCCAGGAACGATGGAGCGCGATTGAACGGCGCATAGGCCCGTCCCCAGCCCGAGGCATAGCGATGCCACGAGATTTGCTGGCTCGAAATGCAAGGTGACGAACAACAGGGCCGAGGCGAGGACTGCCACCACGCGCCAGCCACGTTCGACGAGTGTGCCGAGCAAATATCCACGGTAGAGCACCTCCTCGACCATCGGCGCGACCAGCACCGTTGCAACGAGCAGCGCGATGCCGGATGGCCCGGCCATCGATGCCACCAGCGCGCGGCCGACCTCAAGATTGCTCGACGCACCCGACTGCCAGACGGTGGCACCCTGCAACGCCAATATGCCGAGTGGGATTTGCGCAACCGCAAGGCCGCCCAGCATTGTCACGAGGGTCGAACGATCCCAATCCGGTTTGACCATCAGAACAGCGCTAGCGCGGCCGACCTTGCGGATATCCATCGCCACCAGGCTGAGCATCGCGATCGCACCAAGAACGATAGTTGCGGCGGTGAGCGAGGCCGAGGCCGGATCTAAACCAAGCGCAGGGCCGACGAGATAGTGGATGATGGTGAGAGCCGCCTGATGCGCAATCAGCAGTGCCGCTACGACCCATAGGGCCGGCCTTGAGGAGGATCGCGCAATTTGCACGGCGAGTGCGGGAGCCGCGGTCATCTCGTTCATCCTTCACCCCTTCACGACAGGAGACCGCGGTGCGGGGCATTAAGTCTCAGCAGAACCATGTCCGTCAATGCCGTCCGCGCGATCGGCTCTTCGACCTCATGACGCTTCTCGGCCCGGCGCCGGGGAACGCCGAATGGGAGGCCGAGAAGGCGGGTTGGCGCAGCTTTGTGATGGGCAACGCCAACTCGGCTTATCGGCGCGGCACGAAGCTGCGCGACGCTTGGCAGCGGGGGTATGACGGTGCCTCGCGCAGCACCGATGCGGTCCGATTGATGCTGTAGCCGATGAAGGCGTGTCGCCCGCGGCGTCAGGGAGGGAAGAGGGAAAGGGGCTGTTGGGTCATGTAGATCCGGGAGCCTCACAATGAACGCATTCAGGCACGCGACGGCCGAGGTGGTGATCCGCCACGGCCACATGGCGTGCGGCCTTGGCGCCGGCGCTGCCGGCATGAACGCCGCCAATCCCCGCGTGGGACCACTCCGAGGCCGGTTCGAGTGCGCGGGCGGCATCGATGTCGATGAAGGCGCGATCCGCAATTTCGAGCGCCTGACCGGCGTGAAGGGCACGGTCATGGACCTCTTCAGCGAGGCACAGTACCGGGCCTTCCACGGTAAGGCGCCACCTCCAGGGTGGCGTGAAGCGACGCCGCGCGACGTGCGTGGCGTGTTCGGCCGCCTCGACATCCTATTCGCGAGCTATCCCTGCAAAGGCTTCTCCGGCTTGCTGTCGGCGCGGACGGCCGAAACCGCCAAGTACCAGGCGCTCAACGACCTCACGACGCGCGGCATGATGCTGAGCCTCGAGGCGTATCGTGACGATCCGGTCGCTATCGTTGCCTTCGAGAACGTGCCGCGGATCGCGTCGTCGCGCGGCGCGCGCTTCCTAGCGAAGATCGACGCTCTGTACCGCGCCTACGGGTATGTGGTGAGCGACGTGGAGGACAGTATCCACGACTGCGGCACGATCGGCGGGCTCGCACAGAGCCGCAAGCGGTTCCTCCGCCTCTTTCGTCATCCGTCCAAGGTGCCGAATTTCATCTATCAGCCCGCCAAGAAGCGGCTGCGCGGCGTCGGCGAGGTGATCGGCAAGCTGCCGCTGCCCGGCGACCCGGTCGCCGGCGTCATGCACCGCGTGCCCGCGCTCCAGTGGAAGACGTGGGTGCGTCTTGCCTTTGTACCGGCGGGGCGGGACTGGCGCGCGCTGAACGACCTCGCCGTCGTTGACGGGCACCTCCGAGATTTCGCCATCGTACCCGAACAGGCGTTGCGAGAGAACGCGCTCGGCGTCCTCGACTGGTCTGACCCCGCGCCGACGCTTACATCCGCCCGCTCGCCGGCCCAAGGCCGCTTCTCGGTTGCCGACGTCCGCGTACCTGCCGACTGGAACGCCGATGTGCTCGGCGTCCGTGAATGGGACGGCCACACCGGGACCGTCGCAGGACGCACCGGTCCGACGAACGGCGCCTACAGCGTTGCGGATCCTCGCCCCGATTACGGCGAGAACACGCATCGTCACGTCCTGGGCGTGCGCGACTGGGAGCAGAGCGCGGCGACGATAAGCGGAAGCCCCAAGCCGAGTGGCGGTGCCCATGCCGTCGCTGATCCGCGCGTCGATGGCCATCCCAAGAGCGTCCAGCTCGGCGTGCGGCCGTGGTCGGAGCCAGCACCGTGCATCAAGGCCGACGTATCGGTCGGAACCGGCCCCTATGCCATCTCCGATCCTCGAACCGCGGCCCCGCGCTTGGGCAACGTGTTTCGGATCGTGCCGCTTGGCGGCTCCGAGGCCGGCGAGCCCGTCGCGGACCCGCGACCGACGCACGGCAGCGGTGCTCATCACAACAAGATGAAGGTGGTTTCGGCCGACAAAGCAGCTCCGACGATCACCGGCTCGGATCGCGTCGGGTCTGGTGCGCTCTCGGTCGCCGACCCGAGGCCGGGGTATGCGTCGGGCACGCATCGCAATATCCTCGCGGTCACCGATTTTGGCGACACCGCCAAAGTCGTCACCGGGGCCATCCATCCCGCAGGCGGTGCGCTGTCGGTCGCAGATCCGCGCCCGGTCGGCCTCAGCTCCGGTGCGCGCGATCAGCACAGCTACAACAGCCAGGCGCACTACGGCGTGGTCCGTTGGGAAGACACAAGCGTCGCTGTACCCGGTTACGCGAAATACGACCGCGGAAAGTGGTCGGTCGCGGATCCCCGCATCCCCGAGGCCGAACCGCTGGCCACCTTGCCGGCACCGAACGATCGGGTGGTTGCCCGGATCATCGCCTCCGACGGGACATGGCACCGACCGTTTACGACCTTGGAGCTGGCCGCTCTTCAGTCGCTATTCGACCCCGAGGAAGTCTTCCGCTTCGACGGCGAATGCGATGCCTGGTCGATGCCCCAACCGTTCGAGCTCGAGGGAACATCGGACGCCCAGAAGCGGGAATGGATCGGCAATGCGGTCCCATCGGCTGCGGCGCAGGGCATGGCCGAGGAAATCGGTGAAGCGCTGCTACTCGCTCGGCTCGGCGAGACCTTCACGCTCTCGCACAAGGCGATCTGGGTCTCGCCGCTGCGCATGGCGCTCGCAGTCGACCACAGCCCCATACAGGCGATCACCGAAGGCCGTGGCCTTGGATGGGGAGAGGCATAATGGTCGATCGGTCCAACCTTTCGCGGCCGCGGTCCAGCCAAGCCCATGTGCGCAACCCGGTCCTCGCGCTGCCGAGCATCGCCCGGCTGCAGGCGATGACACCGGCGACCCGAGCCGAGCTACGGCTCGTCCTCCTTGAGCTGCGACACGACGCGCAGACGCGAGCCGAGGAATGCTGGCGGCGTCACAAGGCCCCGATGGCTGCCTATTGGAAGGTGGTCTCGGTGTACGCAGGACACCTGTCGCGGGTCCTGCGATGAGGTACGATCCGCGCATAGCCACGACCTCCCCGGAAGAGTTCGCTGAGTTGATGGCGCTCGTTCGTCGTGCCGATGAAGCCCCAAGGCTGCAAACGGACGACGACCTATGGCGAGCCACCTATGCCGAAGAGCAACGACAGCGGCGCGTTGTCGGGTATCAGCAGGATCTCTTCGGATCCAAGGCGACGACGCACTTCCGTCGCAACCGGGCCGCGCCGGATTGGGATCGGCCGCCTGTCGAAACGATCGAACAGAAGCTTGAGCGGATCAAAGACGACCTGTTTGCGACGTTCGGTCCGCCACGATCGGATCGGCGGTCTACCCTGTCGCCGGACGAACGCGCCGCGATCGTCCGCAAGGCCGGAAACTGGCTCGCAGTGCGCCAACGCGTCCGACTGGTCGACGCACCGGGATCCGTTGATCCGGCATTCGGTATCCAACGCTTTCTCGGGCGAGCGGGCGTGGTGTGGCGCCTATGCGGAGCCCCATTCGCAGACCACTGCTATGTCTTCTTCGATCCCGTTGGAGCCGAGCGCACGGCCAAGATCGAGATGGCAGAGCTCCGAGACCTGGAGCCGGTCCGATGAGCTGGCGGGAGCCCGACCTCTTCTACGGCGACAAAAAGCCGCCGCGGTCGCTCGCCCCGATGAAAACCTATCGTGCAGAACCGCGTAGCGCGCCGAAGCCGTTTGCATGGGAGAGCATGGGAGCATGGGTCCGCCATATGCACCGGCTGTTCGCGCTCGAAGGCCCAAACAGCGATCATTACCGGCGAACCCGCGAGACGGCACGCGCCCTGACGGTCGACCGAATCCGTGAATGCCGTCACGATGACGATCTCCAGCGCTGCGAGGCGATGCTGGTCGAGGCCTCGGCCGGGTGGCTTTACGGTCTCGATCGGGCCTTCAACCGAGCGGAACGCGGAACGCTGCTGGTCGAGGTGCGCAACCGCCGTCATCTGATCGCCCTCGGGCGCGATGCGCCCAAGGCCAAGGGACCGAAGCTCGATCCGCGATACCTTCCTGACGACGCACTCGATCGGCTGATCCAATCTCACGCAGACGTCGCGACGGTTGACCGCCTGCGCCACGAACGGGAGCGACGCGCGATTGAGAGGGGAGGGTGAAAGACGTAAGGACAGATTGAGGGAGAATTACCATGCTTGGATCCGGCCCCTTCGGAGAGATGGTTGCCATCGAATGGCTTCAGATCGTCGCCGGGACGCCGATGGTGGTGATGATGTTTGTCCTGCTCCTCGCGATGATGAGGCGGGTTTCAGGGCAGATTGACGACCAGGCCGTCGCAAGCGTCGGTTACGGTATGGTAGCAGCTTCGGGTTTCGCCGCTGTCGTCTACCTGATCGGGCTCGCCTGCGTTTATACCGGCCTGATGTGGGAAGGAATGTTCCCTTACCGGCTACCTCAGAACTTTCTCGGCAGCGGCCTTTTCTTTCTGATCGGTCTTGTCACCTACAAGCTCCCGAAGCTGTTCGGTCCTTTCGACAAATGGCTCGATCGCGACCGGACGCGCCAGTAATCATACTGCTGTAAGCGCCTCTAAGGCGCCTGCAAAGCTGTATCGGCAACGCGGTTCCTCTGTTGCTGCCAGTTAGAAAAGACACATTCTCCGCTAGATAGAAACGACACTCGCTCGTGGCAGCGGGGGCAGCGTGGAGCCCCCCAAGCAGCGCAGCGCTGCCCCCGCTGATGCGATGACATGGCGGCTCTCGCCCTTGGACCCGCTGCGACAGCATCGGGCGCGAGGCCCAGTTGGTTTTCTGCCCAGGGTCTCGCTGGCCGTTCGTTTCTGAAAAGGTGGGTCGTGGCTTTTGGCTGCTGCTGTGGATGAACCGCCGCCAGCAGCCATCATGACGCGGGTTTGTGACACCTCGAGACCGGCGGAAGGCCGACGTCGAAGAGGTTGCGTCACAACCGGACGGTTTTGACACCTTGACCCACATCACTGATGTCGAACGCCATCAGGATGGGGCAGGGGCCTTCCGCGCCTGAACCGCACTCCTGGGCCAGTCGGTCTAGCGAAGCGCGTATCCGTTGCAATTCCACGATCTGCGCATCCAGCGCAGCAATGCGCTCGTTGGCGAGTTGGCGCGCCCGGGCGCGATCGTCGGTCGCGTCGAGTGCCAACAACTCGCCGATCTGCTCCAATGTAAATCCCGCCGCCTGCGCCGACCGGATGAAACGCAGCCGGCGCACGTCCTCGGCGTCATAACGCCGAATACCGCCGCCTGCGCCCGCACCGGCCGGCCGTTCCGGCTCGTCGAGAAGACCCCGGCGCTGATAATAGCGCACCGTCTCGACGCCGACGCCGCCTTCGCGCGCCAGTCCTGCGATCGTCATGCTCGCCATGCCTTGACTCCGGACTATGGTACGGACCCCATATAGGTCGGCGAAGAAGCTGGAGAAGCGACATGGCGAGCGCCCCCGCCAAACAGGCGACGATCTACCGGATGGTGATGCCGGAACATACCTGCCCTTACGGGCTGAAGGCGAAGGATCTGCTGCGCCGGGAAGGCTATGCGGTCGAGGACCATTGGCTACGCACGCGGGAGGAAACCGACGCTTTCAAGGCGAAGCACGGGGTCAAGACGACGCCGCAGACCTTCATCGCCGGAGAGCGGGTGGGCGGCTATGACGATCTGCGTCGCTTCTTCGGCAAGACGGTGCGCGATCCCAAGGCCGTTACTTATCGACCGGTGATCGCCGTGTTCGCGATGACAGCGCTCATGGCGCTTGCAGCCAGCTATGCGGTGCTCGGCACTCCCTTCACGGTTCGCGCAGGCGAATGGTTCATCGCCTTCTCGATGTGCGTGCTGGCGATGCTCAAGCTCCAGAACGTCGAGGGCTTCTCGTCGATGTTCCTGAACTATGACCTGCTCGCCAAACGTTGGGTGCCCTATTCCTACGTCTACCCGTTCGCGGAAGGCGGGGCGGGCGTTCTGATGGCCGCGGGCGCGCTGACCTGGCTCTCGGTGCCGGTCGCGCTGGTCATCGGCACGATCGGTGCAGTGTCGGTGTTCAAGGCCGTCTATATCGACAAGCGCGAGCTGAAATGCGCCTGCGTCGGGGGGGACAGCAATGTGCCGCTCGGCTTCATCTCCCTGACCGAAAACCTGATGATGGTCGCGATGGCAATCTGGATGATCGCCGCACCTGCATTGTCGACGGCGCACTGAGCCGTTGACTTCGGGTCCGAAAAACTGCCGGTGGCGAAAGTGAAATCGCGGTGTCGCCCTCTTGCCAACGTCTTTCGCATAGCCGGGCTGACCGTGCTGGCCATGTTGTTGCTCGTCCGGCTGGGGCCGATCTGCGAGGCCAGCGCGCAAGCGTCTCCGGCAGCGTCGGCGATGGCCGGATGCGAGGACAAGGGATCGCCCGCGCCGCAGAAGAAAGCACCGCAGCCGGCGTGCGCCACACCCTGCATGGCAGTCCCCGGCGAAGCCATCGCGCAGGTAGCATTGGTGTCGCTGCCATCGATCAGGCTCTGGCCTTCAAAACCTTCAGACATGGCCGGCAGGCCGACGCCGCCTGCCACGCCGCCTCCGCGAACGGTGTGACGCCTACACGCTTACACATTCAATCGACGGAGTTACTGATGACCAAGCTCAAGCTCATCGGCGCCGCACTGGCGCTTGCCCTCCCGACCGCTGCGTTCGCGGCCGGCTCCTGCTGCGCCGATATGGCGTGCTGCAAGGACGGCGCGGATTGCTGCAAGGAGAAGGACGGCAAAAAGGGCGACTGCTGCGCCGGTATGAAGGATGGCCAGCACGGCGATCACGTCGGCCATGACATGTCGGACATGCCGAAGAAGTGAACAAGGGGAGGGGAGGCGGTCACGCCTCCCCTTTTCAGTGGCGGGCGAACACCTTGCGTCCACCGGGTCCAAACGCGATCACGTCGAAGGGCTGGGCCTTCATGCCCGGCATTTCCATGCCCGGTGAGCCCATAGGCATTCCGGCCACGGCCAAGCCCCGCACACCCTTGGGATGCTGGGCGAGTGCCCGTTTCATGTTGGCGATCGGCACATGTCCTTCGAAGGCCATGCCGTCGATGATAGCGGTATGGCAGGAAGCGAGGTCGGCGGGCACGCCCACCCTGCGCTGAAGCACGTCGCGACGCGCGTCATCGATGATCTGGACGCTGCGACCGAATTGCTGGCGCACCTGCGCCGCCCATTTCTCGCAACAGCCGCATCCCGGATCACGGTGCATGGCGATGCCGTTCGCCGCCATGGCGGTTGCCGGCAGCATCATCGCAACGGCGACGAGCGCGCTACGGATCGGACCCTTCATCGCTGAACTCCTGTGCTGGTGCCCCGCCCTGACAGGGCGGGGTCATACGCGTTACTGCGGGCTCTTGCCCATCTTGCGGAGGACCGCGTTGAGGGTCGCGATCTCGCGGGTCTGGCTCGCGATCGCCTTCTGCGCTTCGCGACG
>Ga0265798_10004479_pt1 | contig 19209 bp, 16 predicted proteins | sample P3T30metagenome_FD_192430 | JGI IMG/M metagenome (GOLD analysis project Ga0265798, IMG submission 192430) | Plant litter microbial communities from East Loma Ridge, Irvine, California - P3 T30 | ecosystem: Environmental > Terrestrial > Plant litter > Unclassified | place: USA: California... | reverse complement strand
GGAAAGTGTACGGCCCCAGCAACTTCCCGGCCCTCAGCAACGGCGGCGACCAACTGGTGCTGCGCGGCCGCGACGGCACCACGCTCTTCGAAGTAACCTACGCCGACACCTGGTACCGCGACCTGCGCAAGAAAGACGGTGGCTGGACCCTCGAAATGCTGGACCCCGCCAACTACTGCGCCGGGGCCGCCAACTGGCAGGCCAGCCAGGATGCCAGCGGCGGCACCCCCGGCCGCCGCAACAGCCGCGCCGCCGCCAACCCCGACCGCACCGCCCCTACCCTGCTGAGCGCCGTGGCCCTCACGCCCAGCCTCATCCGCCTGAGCTTTGGCGAAAAGCTGGACAGCGCCGCCACGGCCAGCCCGGCGCTCTACGCCCTGCAAAGCAGCACCGGCGCCGCGCCCGCCATCAGCCGCGCCGCGCCGGTGGGGCCCGATTTTCGGGCCGTGGACCTGACCATCAGTCCGGCGCTGCTGCCCAGCCAGCCGCTGACCGTGGCCGTGGCCCGCGCCACCGACTGCGCCGGCAACGCCAGCGGCGCGCTCAGCGTGGCCGGCGTGGCCCTGCCCGAAGCCGCCCAGCCCGGCGATGTGGTGGTGAACGAGGTGCTGTTCAACCCCGCGCCCGGCGGCGTTTATTTCGTGGAATTACTTAACCGCTCGCTGCGCTACGTGAATTTGCAAGGCTACCAGCTCACGGTGCAGAAGGCCAGCGGCCCGGCCACGACCATCATCAGCCCCGGCGCGCCCTACGTGCTGGCCCCCGGCCAGTTGGTGGCCCTGACTTCGAATACGGGCACGCTGCAAGCGCAATACCCGACCAGCAGCGACCCGGCTGCGCTGCTGGCCGTGGCCAGCTTCCCTGCGCTGGACAACAGCGCGGGCTCGGTGTTTATTTATACCTCAACCAGCACGGAGCTAGACCACTACGATTACAACAAAAGCCAGCAGCTGTCCTTGCTGAGCACCCAGGATGGCGTATCGCTGGAGCGCATCCGGGCCAGCGGGCCGAGCGTAGCCAGCAACTTCCACTCGGCGGCCGGCACGGCGGGCTACGCCACGCCCGGCCGGCCCAACTCCCAGGCCCAGGATGCCGTGGGCAATGGCCAGGAACTGACGATGGCACCCGAATTATTCACCCCCGATGACGATGGCCAGCAGGACTTCACCACCCTCAACTACCAGCTCGACCAGCCCGGCTACGTGGGCTCGGTGACGGTGTACGACGCCCTGGGCCAGCTCACGCGCCGCCTGCTGCGCAACGAAAGCCTGGCCATCACCGGTTTTGTACAGTGGGACGGCCTCGATGAGCGCGGCCACAAAGCGGCCGTGGGCTACTACATTGTGTACGTCGAGTTGTTCCGCCCCAGCGGCGGCGAGCGGCGCGAGTACAAAAAGACGGTGGTGGTGGGCGCCCGGCTGTAGCGCCTTGTTAAACCTTGCCCCCGGCCCGCCGTCCAACCGCCATGAACGTGCAGCAGCTCCAGCATTTGTATTGGCGGGCCGGCTTCGGGCCGCGTCCCCAGGATGTGGCCGCCGGCCTCAGCTCCGCCAAAGCCCTGCGCCAGCTGCTGCGCGAGGCCCACGCCTACGAGCCCATCCCGAGCACCGTGCTGGCGGGCTTCCGCGACCCGCTGGGCGCGGTGATGGCCGTGCCGCCCGGCGCGCCACCTGCCGGCATGGCTGGGGCCGCCGGCCCCGCCGCCGCGCCCCCCGCCCCGGCCAGCTCGGCCCAGCCGGGCACCGATAACCCTGCTGCAATGGCCCCGCCGCTGGCCGCCGTGGACGCGCTGCGCCCGCGCTCGGCGCTGGCCGTGCGCCGCCCGGGGCTGCCCCAGCTGCGCCGCGCCGCCCTCACGCCCGAGCAGCGCAAGCAGCAGAATGAGGGTATTCGCGAGGCCTTTCAGGCGATGAGCACGGCCTGGATGACCAGGATGGCGACCTCGCCTGGCCAGCTGCGCGAGAAGGTGGCGCTGTTCTGGCACGGGCACTTTGCCTGCCGCACCCGCCGGCCCGACGATTCGCTGGCCTTGCTCAATACTATTCGGGAGAAGGCGCTGGGCAAATTTCCCGACCTGCTGCTGGCCGTGAGCCAGGAGCCGGCCATGCTGCAATTTCTTAATAACCAGCAGAATAAAAAACAGCACCCCAACGAAAACTTCGCCCGCGAGGTGATGGAGCTGTTCACGCTGGGCCGGGGCAACTACTCCGAAACTGACGTAAAGGAGGCCGCCCGCGCCTTCACCGGCTGGAGCTACGACGGCCAAAGCAATTTCCGCTTCCGCGAGCGCGAGCACGACACCGACCCCAAAACCTTGCTGGGCCAAACCGGCAACTGGGGCGGCGAAGACGCCCTGCGCATCATTATGCAACAGCAGGCGGCGGCCACGTTTCTGGTCACGAAAATGTACCGCTTCTTCGTGAACGACGTGCCCGACCCGGCCCGCATTGCGCCGCTGGCCGCCGCCTTCCGCCAAAGCGGCTACGATGTGAGCGACCTGCTGGAGCGCCTGTTTTCGGCCGACTGGTTTTACGCGCCCGCCAATACGGGCAGCCTCATCAAGTCGCCGGTGGCGCTGGTGGCCGGCCTGCGCCGCACCCTCAACCTGACCGTGGACAACGACAAGCAGCTGCTGGGCTACCAGCGGGCGCTGGGCCAGGCGCTGTTCATGCCGCCCAACGTGGCCGGCTGGCCCGGCGGCCGCGCCTGGATAGACTCGTCGTCGCTGCTGCTGCGCCTCCAATTGCCCAGCATTCTCTTCAAAAACGCCGAGTTTGCGGTGCGCCTCAAAGACGACGAAAACGACATCACGCCCCAAACCACCGGCAAGGAGCGGCTCGTCAAACCCACCGAAACCACCCACCTGCCGCTGGCCCCCATGCAGCAGTTGCTGGGCACCACCCCGCCCGCCGAACAGCCGCGAGCCCTGGCTATCTTTCTGCTGCAAGCCCCCTTGCGCCCCGAAAACCTGACCCTCGTGCAGCAGGCCGCCGCCCAGGCCGCCACGCCCGAGGAGCGCCTGCGTACTACCCTGGTCAGCCTGTTGAGCCTGCCCGAATATCAATTATCTTAAGCCGTTAGCTGCTGGCTACTAGCTGTTGGCTTTTCTTTTGAGAAGCAAGCAGTGAGCGACCCAATGAGTCAACAGCCAGCAGCTAGCTGCTAACAGCTTCCAAGAATATGCAACGCCGCCACTTCCTGCAATCGTCCGCGCTGGCTAGCACGCTGCTGCTGGTGCCCAAGTTTTTGCACGCCCTCGACCGGCCCGAAAGCCAGCTGGCGGCGCGGCTGCGCGATGCGCCCAGCAGCGCCGCCCGGCGGCTCATCGTGGTGCAGCTGGGCGGCGGCAACGATGGCCTGAATACGCTCGTGCCGTTTCGCAACGACCTGTATTACAAGGCCCGGCCCACGCTGGCGCTCAAGGAAAGTGAGGGCCTGCTACCGGTGAGCGACGACCTAGCCTTGCACCCCGCCATGAAGGGCCTCAAAGGCCTGTTCGACCAGGGGCAGGTGGCCATTTGCAACGCCGTGGGCTACCCCAACCCCGACCGCTCGCACTTCCGCTCGATGGACATCTGGCAGACCGGCTCGGGCTCGGAGGAGCTACTGAGCACCGGCTGGCTGGGCCGCTACCTCGACAGCAGCTGCGCCGCCGGCGCGCCCGCCTACCAGGCCCTCGAAATCGACGACACGCTGAGCCTGGCCCTCAAAGGCAAGCAGCGCAATGGGCTGGCCCTCAAGAACCCGGGCAAATTTCATCAGCTCACGCAAAGCCGCTACCTCAGCCACCTGAGCCAGGAAAAGGCCCCCGCCCCGGCCGGCTCCGAGCTGGATTACCTGTATAAAACGCTGGCCGAAACCGCTTCGTCGGCCGACTACCTCTACGAAAAGTCGAAAATCCACACCAGCACTGCCACCTACCCCAATACGGAGTTTGGCAAGAGCCTGAAAACTACTGCCGAGCTGATAAATTCGGGGGTGGAGTCACGGGTGTATTACCTGGCCTTGTCGGGCTTCGATACCCACGTGCGGCAGCACGAGCAGCAGGGCCGCCTGCTGGGCGAGCTGTCCGACGGCCTGGCCGCGCTGGCCGCCGACCTGCAAAAAAGCGCCGAGTGGAACAACACCTTGGTGATGGTATTCAGCGAGTTTGGCCGGCGCGTGAGCCAGAATGCCAGCAACGGCACCGACCACGGCACCGCCAACAACGTGTTTTTGCTGAGCGGCGCGCTGCGCAAGCCCGGCCTGCTCAACCAGCCCGCCAGCCTCGCCGACCTCGACCAGGGCGACCTGCGCTACCAGCTCGACTTCCGTAGCCTCTACGCCAGCATTCTCACCGACTGGCTCGGGGCCGACGACAAACTCGTGCTGGGCCCCGGCGTGGCGCGCCTCACCGGCCTGTTGGGCTAGCCAAACCGCTGAGGTAAAGCATCCTGCAACCTGCGCAGCACGGAGAAAAAAAGCAAGCTCGGCTATATCAAAGCCGTTTGGCCGCCCGTAAAAACGGGTAGCCAAACGGCCTTCCACCAGCTTCCTTTTCCACCATTACTTCTCTACCTGCGCCATGAAAATCATCTCCCCCACGCTGCACGGCGTGCTCGACTACCTCACCTGCGGGCTGTTTTTTACGGCTCCCAGCATCTTCGGCTTCACGGGCACCTATGCCACGGTATGCTACGTGCTGGCGGCTGGCTACCTGCTCATTAGCCTCATCACCAACATGCCGCTGGGCGCGTTTAAGGTGCTGCCCTTCTGGCTGCACGGCCGGCTGGAGCTGGTGAGCGGGGCCGTATTTATCGCCTCGCCCTGGCTATTCGACTTCGCCAATGAGAACGGCGTAGCCCGCAATTTCTTTATTGCCATGGGCGTGGTATTTCTTATCGTTTTCCTGTGCACCCGGTGGCGCACGCAGGAGGAGCACCGCCCGGCCATGAGCTAGCGAGCACGATATAGGGCTCAACGCGAAGGCCCCGCCCGGCTAGCCAGTGCGCTAGTCAGGCGGGGCCTTCCTATTTAGTAGCTATCCGGGTTAGATAGGCACGTTGAAGCCGAAGCCGTAGATGAGCTGCCCCGAGCCAAACTTATGCGTGACGCGGCCCAGGCGGTCGGCGCCGATGTAGCTGTTGGTGTAATTGGCGAAAGCGCCCTGAAAATCAGTATTCAGAAAGAAATAGCGGTAGAATTCCAGGCGCAGGCCGCCGCTGACGCCGGCCACCCAGCCTTCGTAGTGAAACGGCCCCTCAGCGTGGCTCCTGAAGATGGACGAGATGGTGTAGGATATCATGGGGCCGCCGCCGACCTTGCCAATGCCGCTGAGCGTGACGTGCCGGCCCGCCAGAAACTCCCAGCGCTTCACGAGGTTCACCATCAGGTAGTTGTTGCCGTTGGTGTGCTGCAAGTGCACGAAGTCGGGCGTTACGAGGGTATCGCGGTCGAAGCGAAAACCCCGAATCTGGCCCGATACACGCATCACCTGGTTGTCATCGACCACGTACTTGAGGTGGTTCCAGCTGACCTCGATGCCCAGGTCGTGCTTGTCGTGAAACATGTAGCCCACCGTGAGATTGTACTGCGGCACGGTGAGGTTGCTGGGCTTCCAGAAGTCGCTCATGCTGGGGTGGTCGTGGGCCACCGCATCGTGAAACGTAAAGTCGTAGTCGTCCGATTTATCGTTGCGAAAGCGAATGTCCGACTTGGTATACCAGTCGCGGTTGTAGCCCCAGTTGAGGTAAATGCTACCGTGGTCGCGGCCGCGCATCGGCAAGTCCTGCACGTTGGCCCCTGGCCCTACCTGCGCCCGGCCCGCCCCAGCGAAGCCCAACAGCAGCCCCGCCAACAGTAAAAACTTCTTCATTAAGAAACAGTGAATAAACCTTGGCGTATGGCTAAGGCTACTCAAAGTTACTGCCGAGGTTGGCTTGCGCTTGCTAAGCGCCACTGTTTTGCCAGAAAAACCGGACGGTTTTTCGATGGCTCGGCCGGGGCGCGTTTTTCACGCTCAGCCCTTCGCCTTCCAGTTGCACTAGCCCAGTTTATTCCTGGGCAAAGGCCGCGCCGGCCAGCGCCAGCACCGCCCGGCGCGTGGCCTCGGGCTGCTCTAAATAAGCCTGGTGGCCGCTGCCCTCCAGAAACAGGGCCGAGGCTACGGGTGGCAGCGCGGCCTGGGCCACGGAGTCGGCCAGGGGCACGGCTACGTCGTGCTTGCCAGCCACCAGCAGCACCGGGAAGCGGGCCGTGCGCAGCACGGCGGTGCGGTCGGGGCGGGCGGCCATGGCGCGCAGGGCGCCGGCAATGGTAGCTTCGGGCGTGGCCTTGCCAATGTCTTCGAGCAGGGCCAGCGCCTCGGGCAGCCGGTCGCGGTTGGCAGGCGCAAAGAGCGGGCGCACAAAGCTTTCCATAAACTTGAAGAGGCCGTGGCGCTCCACGAAGCCGATGTTTTTTTCGCGGTTCTGGCGCTTCTCGTCGGTGTCGGGCTTGGCCGTGGAGTTGATGAGCGCCAGGCCGGCCACGCGGTCGGGGTAGCGCTCGGCCAGGGCCAGCGCCACGTAGCCGCCCATGCTGTGGCCCACCACCAGCACCGGGCCGGGGCAGCCTTTTTGGTCGAGGTAATTGACTACGTAGCGCGCCTGGGCCTCCATGCTGAAGTCGGGCACGGCGGCGCGGTTGGTGCCGTGGCCCAGCAGGTTGGGCGTGAGCAGGCGGTAGCCGGCCGGGAAGGGCCGGGTAAATTCGGTCCAGACCTCGCGGCTTTCGGCAAAGCCGTGGAGAAACAGGATGGTGGGCGGAGTAGACATAGCCAATAGTACCTTGCAAGCGGCAAGTATTCAGGCCAAAACTACGGTATGATTTCACGGCGGCGCTACCCATTTCTGGTGAGCATTGGGTTGGGACTGGCTTTTGCGCTGATTTCGCGCTACTTGTTCGACGACCACCTGGATAGCCAGGCCGGGGGGCTGCTCACCGTTAGCTTTCTGCTGCTCATTCCGCTGGCGCTGGGGGCCATCACGGCGCATTTCACGCCGGGTGGCAGCACCTTCTGGCGCCTGTGTGGCGCGCCCGGGCTCACGGTGCTGCTGTTCTTTGCCACCACGCTGCTCTTTCATCTGGAAGGGCTTATCTGCCTGCTTATCATTGGGCCGGCGTTTTTTATCCTGGGCTTTATCGGCGCGTTGCTCTACCAAAGTATCGTGGGCCTGCTGCCGCCCAGGGGCAACAAAACGCTGGTCGTGGCTGCCTTTGCCGTGCTGCCCTTTCTAGCCATTCAGGTTGAAAATCAAATTGATAACCCCGACGAATTTCGGCGGGTCGAAAACTCGGTGCTCATCCAGGCGCCGGCCGCCGTGGTGTGGCAGCACATCATTCGCGTGGCGCCCATCCGGGCCGCTGATTTGGGACCGAGCTTGATTGATAAAATGGGCTTTCCCCGCCCCGTGGAGGCCACGCTCACCCACGAGGGCGTGGGCGGCGTGCGCCACGCCACCTTCGAGCGGGGCGTCGAGTTTATTGAAACCGTGGACGACTGGCAGCCGCTCAAGCAGCTCTCCTTCAGCATTGTGCCCAATACGGCTACCATCCCACCCACTACTTTCGACGAGCACGTAATTGTGGGCGGGCGGTTTTTCGACGTGCTGCGCGGCACCTACGAGCTGCAGCCCGCTGGCCCCGGCCGCACCCTGCTCGTGCTGCACAGCCAGCAGCGCCTGAGCACGCACCTCAACTGGTACGCCGGCCTCTGGACGGGCTGGGTAATGAGCGAAATCCAGGGCCGCATCCTCACCGTGCTCAAGCACCGCTGCGAAACGCCGGCCTAGCCCCCGGGCCTTTTACTACTGGCTGGACAACCTCCGCGGGCGCGGCGCGTCTGTGGCTAGCCGCGCCGCATTTGGCCCGGCCGCAACCTTCGGCCGCCGTTGGCAGTTGGGGGTTTTATTGACTGCCAGCTTCGTTCAACGTCCTATTTTCTACCCGTATGCCTTCCTTTTCCCCGCGCTACCTGCTGGCCGTGCCTGCCCTGGCAGCTAGCCTTGCGCTGCTGGCCAGCCACCCCAGCGCGCCCAGCGTAGCCCCTGACCCCGACAATGCCGGCCTCAAGCTACCCGCTGGCTTCGGCGCCCTCAAAGTAGCCGAAACCGGCGGCAAGGCCCGCCACCTAGCCGTGACGCCGCAGGGCGTTATCTACGTGAAGCTCAACCGGGTGAAAGACGGCAAGGGCATCCTGGTGCTGCACAGCCAGCCCACTGGCAAGGCCACCGTCACGGGCGGCTTTGGCGACTACGGCGGCACCGGCATGTACGTCAAAAACGGCTACCTCTACGCCTCCTCCGACCACGCGGTGTACCGCTACAAGCTCGATGCGAAGGGCGAAGTAGAAGCCCCGGGCAAGGGCGAACTGCTGGTGCGCGGCCTCAAGGTAGGCAGCCAGCACGAGTCGAAGTCCATCGTGCTCGACAACGCCGACAACCTCTACGTGAACGTCGGGGCCTACGCCAACGCCTGCCAGGAGCAGGACCGCACGCGCGGCTCCAAGGGCGTGCCCAACTGCCCGATTCTCGACTCGGCAGGCGGCATCTGGCAGTTCAAGGCCAGCCAGGCCAACCAGACCTATAAAACCGGCACGCGCTACGCCACCGGCCTGCGCAACGTGGTGGGCCTCGACTGGAACCCGCAAGACAATCAGCTCTTTGTGATGCAGCACGGCCGCGACCAGCTGCACGACAACTGGCCCGCGCTCTACACCGACCAGCAGTCGGCCCAGCTGCCCGCCGAGTGCATGTATGCCCTCAAGCAGGGCGACAATGCCGGCTGGCCCTACCTCTACTACGACCCCCAGCAGAAGAAGAAAATGCTGGGCCCCGAGTACGGCGGCGACGGCAAAAAAGAGGCCACTGGCAACTACATCGACCCCGCCGCCGCCTACCCCGCCCACATGGCCCCCAACGGCCTGCTGTTCTACACCGGCACCATGTTTCCGGCCAAGTACCGCAATGGTGCCTTCATCGCTTTCCACGGCTCCTGGAACCGCGCGCCCGAGCCGCAGGCTGGCTACTACGTAGTGTTCCAGCCCTTTAAGGATGGCAAGCCCAGCGGCCAGTGGGAGGTATTTGCTGACAATTTCGCCGGCTCGGCCGCCAAGGTGGCCACCGGCCGCGCCGACCACCGCCCCTGCGGCCTCGCCCAAGGCCCCGACGGCTCGCTCTACGTGAGCGACGACTCGAAGGGCACCATCTACCGCATCGTGTATAACGCCAAGAAATAATGACTGCCAAACAAGCCTTCCTGGCCCTCACGCTGGCCGGCGGCGTGCTCTCGCTGCAAGCCCAGCACCGCCCGGCCTCCAAGCCGAAAGCCAAGCCCACCGCCAAAGCCGACCCCACCCTGGCGGCCTCCCTCACCCGGGGCGCGGTGGTCTATAAAAACGTGTGCATCACCTGCCACCAGGCCGATGGTGGCGGCGTGCCCAACATGAACCCGCCGCTCATCAAAACCCAATATGTGCTCGGCGACAAAGCCCGGCTGGCCCACATCGTGCTAGCCGGCCTCGCCGAGCCCATCGAAATCGACGGCGACGAGTACAAGCAGCATATGCCCGCCCAGGCTTACCTCACCGACCAGCAGGTGGCCGACGTGCTCACCTACGTGCGCAACAGCTTCGGCAACAAGGCCAGCGCCGTGCAGGTAGCCGAGGTAAAAGCCGTGCGCGCCACCCTTAAATAACTAACCAAACTATCCTTCTGATAGCGCGGGGCTCTGCCCCGTGCTGCCTATTCGCCGGCCTCTGGCCGGCAGTCGTTGAACGACTTGGAAAGGCTCGCCCTCCCCGGGCGGGCCAGAGGCCCACAAATAGTAGACACGGGGCAGAGCCCCGCGCCATCCGCGTTAAAGCGAGTAGCTTATCAGACGCATCGGCTCCGGTTGTGGAGTCGATGCTTTTTTCTTTGAAGCCCAGCATAAAAACGCAGCATTTACGCTACAAACTATCTACTTCGCTGTTATAGCCAGGATACTTCCATAAGCCCCTGCCTTATGCGCCCTGCCCCCTTGCTGCCGGCCCGCCACCGCCTCACTACCGCTTGGTTTCACGGCTGCTGGCTCTACGGCAACCTGGGTATCGGCTTGGTGTGGGGCTTGCCCAATATTACCTGGCAGCGCAGCCTGGCCTCGGTGGGTTTGATGGTGCTCACCGTGGGGCTGGGCCATGCCGTGGGGCTGCACCGGGGCATCATCCACCGGGCGTTTCAAACCTCATGCTTCTGGCGCGGCACATTGGCCTACCTAAGCGTGCTGGCCGGCGTGGGCGGCCCCATCGCGTGGCTGAAATCGCACTACTACCGCGACTACTGGCAAAACCAACCCGCCAGCCCCGCCTATTTCCGCTACGACCACCCTATCTGGCAGGATTACCACTGGAACCACCACCTGGCCCTGCATTCGGCCGATGATGCCCGCTACGATATCCCACCCGCCGACCTGCACGACCCCTGGCTGGTCTGGCTCGAAAAAACCTGGCTGCTGCACGTGCTGGCCCTCGCCGGGCTGGTGTGGCTGGGCTTCGGCTTCGAGGCGATGGCCGCCGTCATGTGCCTGCGCATGGCCCTCACCATGCTCGGCCACTGGTTTGTCACCTACGTGTCGCACACCTCCGGCTACGCCCGCTACCACGTAGCCGACGCTGCCGAAAGCGGCTACAACAACCTGCTGCTGGGCGTGCTCAGCTTCGGCGAGGGCTTCCACAATACCCACCACGCCCACCCGCGCTCGGCCCGCATGGGCACGGCCTGGTACGAGCTGGACCTGGGCTGGCTCCTCGTGCGCGGCATGGAGCGGCTGGGCCTCGTTTGGGCCGTGGAAGCCGCCGGCCGCACCGCCACCCAGAAGCCCCAGGCCCAGGTGCAACCCTCCCGCCGCTGGCCCTGGGCCGCCTAGCTTTGCAGCCTTATTTTAGGAGCTATGAACGAGCAGCTGATTGTCAAGAATTTCGGCCCGATTAAAGATGCCACGGTGGACTTTAAGCGGGTAACCGTTTTTATTGGGCCGACTGGTGGGGGGAAAAGTACGCTGGCTAAGCTGGCGGCGATGTTTCATAGCTTTCACTTAATAGGCAATAAGGAGTCAGGTACTAATCTTTTGAAATTTTATAATCTGCAAAAATTTCATTTGCCTCAATCTGATTTGCAATGGACTGGCCCAGCTTATTCATTAAAAATGAAAGATGGAGTTCCTTTACCAGATGAAAAATTAATGCTAAAAATCAGTTCTCTAGTTAAAGAAAAGTACGCTCAGCTAGCTCATGAAACAGCTATCTCACCACTAAAAGAACTAGAAGTATTTCAGGCATCAATAAAAGCATTAATGCCTGGCGCACTTGCCAGATATATTGCCTCTGAAAGAGCTTTTGTGTCCGCTATTGAGTATTCATGGGCAGGCTTAATTCGCGATGATATAGGCCTCTCAAAATACGTAGTCAATTTCGCTAATGACTTTTCCCTTTCTCGTAAAAGCATTATTGAACTAGACATTCCTTTTCTCAATGCTAAATACCTTCACCAAAATGGCCAAGATTTCATCAAGATTCCTAATGTAGATACTCTGTTCCGCCTCTACGAAACCGCTAGCGGCATCCAATCCGTAACCCCGCTACTTGTGCTGCTGGAGCACCTAAGCCGCAACACCGAGCAGGCGCAAAGCTTCATCATCGAAGAGCCGGAGCTAAACCTCTACCCTACCGCCCAGCAAGGGCTGCTGAACTGGCTGGTGGAGAAATGCACCAAAGGCGAAAACGACCTGACCATCACCACGCACAGCCCCTACATCCTATCCAGCTGCAACCTGCTGCTGGAAGCCTACAAAGTGGCCCAGCTGCGCCCCGACTTGGAGGAGGAAATTGCCGCCATCGTGCCCAAAGCCTGCTGGCTGAACCCCGACGAGTTTGCTGCCTACTACGTGGCCGGTGGCACCGTGAAGCCCATTACCGACGACCGCACGCACCTCATTGGTGGCAATGAGCTGGACGCCGTGTCGGGCGATATTTCGGATAGCTTCCGCAAGCTGCTGCGGCTGAAAAAGCAGGCGGCATAATGCGGGAAGCCATCGAAAAGCAGTTCACGCACTGCCGCCAGAAAGGCTGCCTGAACGTGTATCCCGAAATCGTTTCCTACTACAGCGACCCGCCCGGCGAAGCCTGGGTCGTGCGCGTGCCCGACGAGCAATACGACCCCGAGCGGCACTTCAAAGTGCGCAACCCGGACGGCCGCCCCGTCTACTTGGCGGCCATTGACAAGTGCCTAATTGGTCGCCGCCAGCCTGCTCCCAAACGCTGCGACTGCGTCTTCTTCGAAGGCCGCGATGTGTGCTTCGTGGAGTTTAAAATCAGGGTGGACGGCAAAGCAGAAGCCGACGACCGCAACCAGGAAACCCGCCTGCTCGAAGCCGGCGACCAGCTGCTGGCCAGCATCCAGCAGTTTGAGCAAGATGGCCTGTTGCGAGCCGAGCACCGGGTGCGGGCCTATGCGTTCGTGGGCTACGGCCCGCTGTTTCCGGCACCTACTACTACCTTGCTCAACATCGCCGAGCTTATCGATTCGAACGTAGCCGCTGCCGTCGATTTTGATGCCCGCGATAGCGTCATGTTTTAGGCAGGATAATAAGCCGCATGGACTACCTAAAAGCCTTCTCTTATTTGCAACAACGTTGCAAATAAGAGAAGGCGACATACTTTTGCGCCCGATTCACCGGGGGCTAGCCGCCTCCACATTCTTTTTCGGATGCGCAAAAGCATTATTCTTACGAGCAGGCTGGGAGCACTAGTAGCGGCATTGAGCCTGACGGGCTGCAAAACGGAGTTGGAGCAAGTTGTCAACCTGGGCTACCTGCCGCCCTTTTCGCTGCCCGACTCGCTGGCCCTCACCTACGGGCAGCAAGTGCAGCTTACCCTGCCCGCCGAGTACCAGGGCCGCGCCGACGTGCGGCTGGCCCTCAGCTTTCGCGACAACCCGCGGCTGAAGCTGACGGCCACCGACTCGCTCACGGCCGTGCTGGGCCGCGCCATCACGGTGGACCAGGCCAGCCGCCGCATCAGCATCGACGCGCGGCGGCTCTACCCCACCAGTACGCTGTCGGACCACAATGGCGTGCGCACCCCGCGTACTTACCAGGCTACGCTCACGGCCACGTCCAGCAGTGGTTTTCAACCCGTAAAGTCGCACTTTACTGTGCGGGTATTGCCCGCGCAGCTGAACATTGCGGAGTTGGGCACGGCCGACAAAATCCCCTACGGCTACGGCATTTACGACGGCAAGCCCCTGTACTACACCGTCGATTACGCGGGCCTCGACAGCACCAATACCGAGCTGAGCCTGCACGTAAATGGCCGCCCCGATGGCCAGGTGGCCCTCGCCGGCCGCCGGGTAGTACTGGCCGCCGATGCCGGCGACCCCGCTAAAAAAGCCGAGTGGATTTACGATATGCTGCCCACTTTATCCCGCGATGGCTACCGGGTAGCCTACCGGCAATTCCGGGTGGTGCTGATGCCCAAGCCCAAGTTTTTCTTCGGCACGTATTATTCGAGCTACGACCTGACGGTGCTGCAAAACCGGGTCGTTATCCAGCTGGGTAAGGCCTACACGTCGGCCGCGCCTACGTTCTACCCCGAGAAATACAAGGGCAGCTACGCGCTGAAAAGCGTGGAAAAAGACGGCTTGCCTTATTCTGATAGCCGCCAGGTATTCAGCGTAGAGGCCGCCACCGGCAAGGTGACCGTAGCCCCCAATACAGTGCTGGCCGCCGGTAGCTACAAGCTCACGCTCCAAACCCAAGCTACCACCGGCCTGACGCTGGAAACGGCCCTGACCCTCGTGATGGAGCAATAGCCCCAGGCCAGCCAAAGGGGCCGGGTAAGTAGCGGGGCCGGTGTCCGCACATAGCTCGCGCATAGAGTGGGCGCTAAAGCTCGCGCTATTTAGCTGGCGGCCAGGCAAGCGGGAACCCTGCCTGGCCAGGCGCGTATGCTTTCCTCCACCTCACCTCCCTAGCTATGAAAACGATGCTTTTGCTGGTCGCTTTGGTAAGCTGCGCTACCCTGGGCTACGCCCAAACGACGCCTTCTGCCTCCCCAGCGGCGGCCACGGCCGGCTCCTCCGCGGAGGCCGTCGGCACCAAAAACGTGGGCGCTGACCGCGCCGACGCGCCCCAGGCACCCGGTATGAGTGCGGCCTCCGCTACGCCTTCGGGCCCGGCGGGCCGTACCCGGGCGGCAGACCGCCGCGCCGCCAAAAAAGCCGCTTCGGGCAAATCGGCAACGCCTAAGTAGGGGCAGCACAGCCAACGGCTTTTGAACAAGACTTTTTGAAGCCAGCCGGTTAAACTGGACGTAACTCCTTGAGTGAATAAGGGGTATGAACACCCAACCATTCGCCCTCGCTCATGCCCGACTTGCTGACTTCCGACTCTTCCCGCCGCGAGTTTATGCGCACGCTTTCGCTGGGGGCGGGCGCTACGCTGCTCGGTACCTCGGCGCTGGCTGGCCCTTTGGGCTGGCTGGCCGCCGAACGCAAGCTGGGCGTGGCGCTAGTGGGCCTGGGCAACTACAGCGCCGGCCAACTGGCGCCCGCTTTGCGGCAAACGAAGTTTTGCCAGCTCACGGGCGTGGTTACGGGCTCGCCGGCTAAAGCGGCGCAGTGGCAAAAACAGTACGGCATTGCGGCCAAAAACTGCTACGACTACAAGACTTTCGACCGGATAATCGACAACCCGGCCATCGACATCGTGTACGTAGTGCTGCCCAACGCCCTGCACGCCGAGTACGTGGTGCGGGCGGCGCAGGCGGGCAAGCACGTCATTTGTGAAAAGCCGATGGCAACTTCGGTGGCCGATGCGCAGCACATGCTAGCGGCCATGAAAAAGGCCGGCAAGCAGCTCAGCGTGGGCTACCGGCTGCATTTCGAGCCGCACAACCAGGCCATGATGCGCCTGGGCCAAACGCGGGCCTACGGCGCTATCAAGCACCTGGCGGCCGACAACGGCTTCAAGTTTGGCAGCGGCAGCACGCCCTGGCGAGTCGATAGGAAGCTGAGTGGCGGCGGCCCGCTCATGGATATGGGCATCTATTGCCTGCAAGGCTGCCTCTATACCAAAGGCCAGGTGCCAGTAGCCGTCACGGCCAAGTTTACGCCCGAAACGGGCACCGGCTACTTTAAAGACGTGGAGGCCGGCGTAGACTGGCAACTACGCTTTGCCGATGGCACCGTGGCCGACTGCCGCACCAGCTACGCCCAAAACATGCCCGGCCGCCTCCGCGCCGACGCCGCCACTGGGTGGTTTGAGCTGGAGCCCGCCTTTGGCTACGGCGGCCTGGCTGGCAAAACGAGCAAAAACGACGGCAAGCTTAACCTGCCCAACATAAACCAGCAAGCCGCCCAAATGGACGACTTCGCCCAGTGCGTACTTCTGAACAAGCCCACCCGCGTGCCCGGTGAAATGGGCCTGCGCGATGTGCAGCTGCTCACCGCCATCTACCGCGCTGCCGAAACCGGGCAGGCAGTTTCGACCAAGGACGCGGTGCAGTTGATAGACCATAAGTAGCGTGGCCGTTAGGAGTTCGCACGAATGAACGTCCGGGTGCTGCTCACGCACGAACTTGCAGCCGCCGCCCTACACTCTTAACGGGCTGGCACCGGGAAACGGGCAAAAACGTCCTCCACACCCTTGTCAATCTGCTTGGCTGAGCGGCTGGGCGTGCGCGACAAGATACTAGTGGTAGTGCCTTGCCACACAAGCTCTTTACGGGTCGCATCGACAAGGTCGATGGTAGCAGTGCCCTCCTGATAAGTGTTTACCGGGATGTCATTGGCTTGCCAATGGTAGTTGCGCTGGCCAATGTAGTACGGCGCGCCGTCGGTGCGAAAGTTGGCCTCCCGCGTTTGCACGCGCTGCTGGGTCACGAGGGCAATGTTGACCCACAGGTCGGGCTGGTCGGCTTTGCGGAAGCCGCGGGCTTCCATTTCGCGCGTCACGGCACGCTTCAGGTCGAAGATATTAGAGCCTGAATTTTGAAAAGCCGAGTCATTGCGGGCAACAGCGTCCATGAAATTATACGTCTTGTAGCGCGCCAGATTTACGCCCGGCCGGCTGTCTACCTGCGTGGTGGCTTGTTCCGAAGAGCAGGCGGCTAGCCCCAGCGCCAGGGCCAGCAGAGGTTTCTTGAGGAAATTAGACAGGCTGAACATGGGCAAAAACGCAAATAGCTGAAAAACGAAAAGCCAGCTAGCGAGGCTAGCCGGCTTTGCTTAACGCACAAAAACCCAGCGGCGTTACGCCGTTTTGATTTTATCAAGCGTAGCCATATCCTCGGCCGAGAGGTGGATGTCGGCAGTTTTCATGTTCTCTTCCAGGTGCTTCACTTTGGAAGTGCCGGGGATGAGCAGGATGTTGGGCGAGTGGTGCAGCAGCCAGCTCAGGGCAATTTGCTGCGGCGTGGCGCCGTGCTTCTGGGCAAGCTGGTCGAGGGCGGCCAGCGCCTCCTTGTTGCCCCCAGCCAGCGGGTACCACGGAATGAAGGCGATATTCTGCTCGCGGGTGTAGTCGAGCACGGCCTCCCACTTGCGGTTATCGACCGAGTACATGTTCTGCACCGACACCACTTCGAAAAACTCCTGCGCCTTTTTAATCTGGTCCACATCAACTTCGGAGAGGCCAATATGCTTGATGAAGCCATCCTGCTGGGCTTTTTGCAGGAATTTGAACGTCTCCTCCGCTGGCACGTTCGGGTCGATGCGGTGCAGCTGATAGAGGTCGATTTGCTCGACTTTCAGACGCTTGAGGCTACCGTGCAGCGCCTCTTCGAGGTGCTTGGGGCTACCGTCGAGGGGCCACTGGTTGGGGCCGGTGCGCAGCAGGCCGCCCTTGGTGGCAATGAGCAGGCCCGACTGGTACGGGTGCAGCGCCTCGGCAATCAACTCCTCCGACACGTTGGGGCCGTAGCTGTCGGCCGTGTCGATGAAATTGACGCCCAGTTCCACGGCGCGCTTCAGCACCCGGATGGCTTCGTCGTGGTCTTGGGGCGGCCCCCAGATGCCTTCGCCGGTGATGCGCATAGCCCCGTAGCCGAGGCGGTTAACAGTGAGGTCGCCACCGATGGTGAACGTGGCGGGGTAGGAAGCGGTGGTAGTTGCCATAGTGTGGAAAAGGAAAAGTGCTTAGCGCGAACGCAGGAACGCCACCGGGCCAGCGTGGCCCAGTGGCGTTCAGTAAGACAATCCTAATCAGGCTATTGTTTGGCCCGCTAGCCGGCTGGGTTAGCGCAGCGCCAGCTTTTCGGCCTGCACCCGAGTACCCATTTCGCGCACGGCCTGGGCGATGCCGTCGGCATCGAAACCGCATTCTTTGTAGAGTTGGTCTTGCGAGCCGTGTTCCACCACGCGGTCGGGAATACCGAGGCGGCGCACGGCTATGTGCTGGCCGTGGTCGGCCAGGAACTCCAGCACGGCCGAGCCGAAGCCACCTTGCAGGCAGCCGTCTTCGACGGTCACGATGGCGCGGTAGCGGCGGGCAATGGCCAGCAGCATTTCCTCATCGAGCGGCTTGCAGAAGCGCATATCGTAGTGGCCCACGTCGAGGCCCTCGGCGGCCAGGGCCGCGGCGGCTTTCACCGCGTAGTTGCCGATGTGGCCGATGGTGAGGATGGCCACGCCGCCCGCCTCGCCCTCGTGGATGACGCGGCCCGTGCCGATGGCCACCCGCTGGAGCGGCGTGCGCCACTCGGGCATCACGCCCTCGCCGCGCGGGTAGCGGATGCTGAACGGCCCGGCGTTTTCGGGCAGTTGGGCGGTGTACATGAGGTTGCGCAACTCCTGCTCGTTCATCGGGGCGGCCACCACGATGTTGGGGATGCAGCGCATATAGGCAATGTCGTAGCAGCCGTGGTGCGTGGGGCCGTCGGCCCCGGCAAAGCCGGCGCGGTCGAGGCAGAACACCACGTGCAGGTTTTGCAAGGCCACGTCGTGTACCACCTGGTCGTAGCCGCGCTGCATAAACGACGAGTAGATATTGCAAAACGGCACCAGGCCCTGCGTGGCTAGCCCCGCCGAAAACGTGACGGCGTGCTGCTCGGCAATACCCACGTCGAAGGCGCGCTCGGGCATGGCGGCCATCATGATGTTGAGCGACGAGCCGCTGGGCATGGCGGGCGTCACGCCCATGATTTTGTCGTTGGCCTGGGCCAGCTCCAGCAGCGTGTGGCCAAATACGTCCTGGTACTTGGGCGGCTGGGGCTTATCGGGGATTTTGGTGAAAATCTCGCCGGTAATCTTGTCAAACAAGCCCGGCGCGTGCCATAGCGTCTGGTCTTTTTCGGCCAGCGCGTAGCCCTTGCCTTTCACCGTGACGCAGTGCAGGAGCTTAGGGCCGGGGATGGATTTCAAGTCATTTAACACCTCTACTAGGTGCTGCACATCGTGGCCATCGACGGGGCCGAAGTAGCGGAAATTCAGCGCCTCAAACAGGTTGCTTTGCTTGAGCAGCGTGGCCTTCATGGCGGCCTCTACCTTGCGGGCAATCTGCTGGGGGTTGGGGCCGAATTTGCTGAGCTTGCCTAGTACGTTCCACAGCTCGTCGCGCACTTTGTTGTAGGTGCGCGAGGTGGTAATGTCGGTCAGGTATTCCTTGAGCGCGCCCACATTGGGGTCGATGCTCATGCAGTTGTCGTTGAGCACGACAATCATATTGTTGCGCATGGCACCGGCCTGGTTCAGGGCCTCGAAGCTCATGCCGGCCGTCATCGAGCCATCGCCGATAACGGCAATGTGCTGGCGGTCAAACTCTTTCTTATAGTCCGAAGCCACCGACATGCCCAGCGCCGCGCCGATGCTGGTGCTGCTGTGGCCCACGCCGAAGGCATCGTACTTGCTTTCCGCCATCTTGGGGAAGCCCGACATGCCGCCGTAGCGGCGGTTGGTGGGAAAGCGGTCGCGCCGGCCGGTCAGTATCTTGTGGCCGTAGGCCTGGTGGCCCACATCCCACACGAGCTGGTCGTAGGGCGTATTGAAAACGTAGTGCAGCGCCACCGTCAGCTCCACGACCCCCAGCGAGGCGCCGAAGTGGCCGCCGTAGATGCTCACCGTGTCGATAATAAACTCGCGCAGCTCGGTGCTGACTTGCACTAACTGCTCGGGAGCGAGCTTCTTAAGGTCGTCGGGCGAGGAAATCGCCGCCAGGAGC
>Ga0265798_10004478_pt1 | contig 19211 bp, 15 predicted proteins | sample P3T30metagenome_FD_192430 | JGI IMG/M metagenome (GOLD analysis project Ga0265798, IMG submission 192430) | Plant litter microbial communities from East Loma Ridge, Irvine, California - P3 T30 | ecosystem: Environmental > Terrestrial > Plant litter > Unclassified | place: USA: California... | reverse complement strand
CCGAAATCGTCATACGACTCGAAGAAGCCGTGGGCGCCCGAACCGCGCGCATGCACCACGCGCTCGGGAATGCGCTCGTGGTCGAAATGGGTGATCTTCTCGCGCAGGATGAAATCTTCCATCGCGGTCGGTCCGCGCAGGCCGATCTTCAGCGAGTGCTGGTTGTCCGCCACCGGCACGCCCTGGTTGGTGGTCAGGTGGCGCTCGGCCGGGTCGACGCGCACGCGGTCGAGCGGATCGACGGTCGGATTCGCGCCCTGCGGCGGCGTGCCGCTGCCGACCTTGTCCGAGCTGGCGATCTCGCTGCTGGTGCTGCCGGTGGCGGCGTGGGTGGAAGGCTGGGCATGCGCGCCCTCGTTCGGCACGCGCGAGGCGTCGCCGTATTCGGCCGGCTTGTTCGGGTTGAAGGGCATGGCGGCGGCCAGGTCCTTCTCGGCGGCCACCTTCTCGAACAGCCGCGCTTCGACCGGATTGGCGGGCGTGGCGGCGGGCGGGGTCGGGTCGGCGGGACCGGCCATGGTGCTCAATACCGAGCCGGTACCGTCGGGCGTGCCTTTTGCGGGGGTCTTGCTGCTGGTCTTGCTGCTGGTCTTGCTGCTGGAAGTCATCCTGTCCTCACTGGTTGATCTGCTGTTGTGTTATCCAGCAGTCAACTTACCGGTGAGACAGGCTTGTCACGGTTACGTGACTAACATATGAGCCATGACGGTAACAAATCCTTTTTATCGCATCGATAGGCGCAGATTATCTTCCCGGCGGTTCAACGCCGCTGCTTGATCGGTGCGATGGCCTGGTCGAACCAGTTGTCGATCATTTCCTTTTCGTAGCGCAGCGGCTCGCTGTCGAAATAATGGTTGAAGGTCTGCTGGTAGTTCATGTCGGCCAGCTTGGCGTCGCCGCTCTTGAGCACCTGGCCGTTCTGCTCGATGGTGTAGTGCAGCTCCATGCGCGGCCAGTCGGCGGTGCCGCTCAGCACGCGCAACTCCTTGCCGCCGCGCGTGTTCGGATACAGGCGGCCGGCCGGATCGAAGTCGGTGACCTCGATGCGCAGGTCCTGGCCCGGCGGCAGCCACTTGCCCAGCTTGACGAAATGGTCGCTGATCTGCTGCAGCAGTTCCTCGCGCTCCCAGGTGGCGAACGGCAGGTCGTGGAAGTTTTCTGGCTTGATGTAGGTAACGGTAACGGCAGCCGAGGCGCCGCCGGCGGCCAATGCCAGCAGGCCCGCCAGGGCCAGTCTGTTCATGAACGATTTCATGATGGTTGTCCTTTATTTATTGTCGGTTTCTAACGATGAATATACGCCCGATTCCAGCGCCCTGTCCGTCACGGCACTGTCAAACTTTGTAATCAAATGTTAGGCCCCGCACACGACTTTCAAGCCCATCCGCAGGACAATCGACGGCGAGGAATCGAAGAAGGAAAACGCCATGCCGGAAGGTCCATCGCTATATATCCTGAAGGAGCAGACGGCACGCTTCGTCGGCCAGCAGATCGTGCGCGCCGAGGGCAACACCTGGGCCATCGACACCACGCGCCTGGTCGGCCAGCCGGTGATCGCGCTGCGCACCTGGGGCAAGCATTTCCTGATCCAGATGCCGGACATGGTGGTGCGCATCCACTTCCTCTTGTTCGGCACCTACCGCATCGACGAGGGCCGCGACAAGCCGCCACGGCTCTCGCTCGGTTTCGCCGATGGCGGCGAGATCAACTTCTACGCCTGTTCGGTGAAGGAGATCGACTGCGACATCGACAAGACCTACGACTGGGCCGCCGACGTGATGTCCGAGGCCTGGGATCCGGCCAGGGCGCGCAAGAAGCTGCGCGCCGCGCCGGACACCCTGGCCTGCGACGCCCTGCTCGACCAGGACATCTTTTCCGGCGTCGGCAACATCATCAAGAACGAGGTGCTGTTTCGCATCCGGGTCGACCCGCGGTCGACCGTCGGCGCGCTGCCGCCGGCCAAGCTGCGCGCGCTGGTGCAGGAGGCGCGCCAGTACAGTTTCGATTTCCTCGGATGGAAAAAGGAATTCACCCTGAAGCAGCATTGGCTGGCGCATGCGCAAAAGACCTGCCCGCGCTGCCAACTCCCCTTCCAGCGCGCCAAGCTCGGCAAGACCCAGCGGCGCAGCTTCTGGTGCGAGCGTTGCCAGAAGCGCTATACCTGAACCGCGACGGTGCGCCCACGCCGGCCCGGGGCCGTGCGGTGGCGCATGCGCACGATGCCGCAAAGACCGGGAAACAACATCTTGCGAGATTGTGTCTTCCAGCCCAGTCCAGATAATATTTCTTGTTGTTAATGGTTCCTGCCCATACTACAATCGTTTGACGAAGTGCTGCGTCTAAGCAAGCTCCTGCTTTTCCCTGACACGTTTTCGATACGGACACCGTCTTATGTCATTCCTGTCTTCCGCCACGCCGAAACTCGCTCCGTGGAAAGTCCTGCTGGTCGACGACGAGCCGGACATCCACGACATCACCAAGCTGACCCTGACGCGCTTCCGCCTGGACGGACGCGCGCTGACCTTCCTGCACGCCTACAGCGGCGCGGAGGCGAAGGAAGTGCTGGCGCGCGAGAAGGACATCGCCCTGGTCTTCCTCGACGTGGTGATGGAGCGCGAGGACAGCGGCCTGGAAGTGGCGCGCTGGATGCGCCAGGACCTGGACAACCAGTTCAGCCGCATCGTGCTGCGCACCGGCCAGCCGGGCCAGGCGCCGGAAGAGCGCGTGATCGTCGACTACGACATCAACGACTACAAGGAAAAGACCGAGCTCGATCGCACCAAGCTGTTCACCACCACCTTCGCCGCCCTGCGCGCCTACCGCGACATCATGAAGGTCGAGGATGCGCGGCGCGTGCAGCAGAGCTACCGCGAAGGCCTGGAGCGCGTGATCGAAGCCTCCGGCCACCTGTTCCGCCAGCGCAGCCTGAAGGATTTCGCCAACGGCCTGCTGCAGCAGGTGGTGGCGCTGCTGCGCCTGGAACAGAGCATGCTGCTGCGCCTGGCCGGCGCCAGCCTGATCACCGGCGAAAGCAAGTACGAGGTGCTGGCGCGCATCGGCGACCTCGGCGAAGACGCGATCGGCCCGGAACTGATGGCCCAGCTCGACGAGGCGCGCCACAACCGCATCTCCAAGCTGCACGGCGACACCTACGTCGGCTACTTCCCCAACAACAGCGGCAAGGCTTCGCTGCTGGTGCTCAAGGGCGTCGAGGAGATCTCGGAGATCGACGTCCAGCTGCTCGACGTGTTCTGCTCGGGCGTGGCGATCGCCTTCGACAATATCCTGCTGAACCAGGAGATCACCGATACCCAGGCCGAGCTGATCCTGCGCCTCGGCGACGTGGTCGAATCGCGCTCCAACGAAGCCGGCAACCACGTGCGCCGCATGGCCCAGGTGTGCCATATGCTGGCGCGCGAATCGGGCATGTCGGACGAGGAGACCGCGGTGCTGATGCACGCCGCGCCGATGCACGACATCGGCAAGATCGCCACGCCGGACGCGGTGCTGCTGAAACCCGGCCGCCTCACGCCCGACGAGTGGGAGATCATGAAGCAGCACCCGACCGTCGGGCTGCAGATCCTCGACGGCTCGCAGCGTCCGATCCTGAAGGCGGCCGCCGTGATCGCCCACCAGCACCACGAAAAATACGACGGCAGCGGCTATCCGCAGGGCCTGAAGGGCGAACAGATCCACCCGTACGCGCGCATCGTCGCGGTGGCCGACGTGTTCGACGCCCTCACCCACGAGCGCTGCTACAAGGACGCCTGGCCGCTCGGGCAGGTGCGCGACTACCTGCGCGAGGTCGCCGGCAAGCACCTCGACCCGCTGTACGTCGACCTGCTGATCCGGAATATCGACAAGGCGGACGAGATCAACCGCACCTGGCCCGACTAGCCATTCAGCCGGAACACGCACAGACAAAGCCTGCTTTGTCGGTTAGTATGCTGGCCATCCAGGCAAGCTTGCCAGGATGGTCATCGCTGGACAAGGCCCGGCTCCCATTCCCATGCGCATCCGCACTCGATTACTGATCCTGATCCTCGCCGTCCTGGTGCCCGCCTTCGCCGCGGCGGCGCTGGCGGTCGGCTACGTGTATGTCGAAGAGCGGCGCGCCCAGGAAAACAGCGTCAAGGAAGCGGTGCGCGCCTTCGCCCTGCTGGTCGCCAACGAACTCGAGACCAGCGAAGGCATGCTCCAGGCGCTGGCCAATTCGCCGGCCCTGGCCGAGGGCGACATGGACGAGTTCCGACGCCATGCCGGCGCGCTGGCGCCGCTGCGCGACGGCGCCATCGCCCTGTACGATGCGGGCGGACGCCGGCTGCTCGACACCCGCGTCGAACCGGGCGGCGCGCTGCCGGAGCGGCGCCTGGCCAACATCGACGCGCTGGCGCGCCGCCACGGCGCCGACCGCACCCTGGTGTCCGACCTGTTCGTCGCGGACGATGGCAGCCACCGCTTCGTGCTGCAGGTGCCGGTGCACATAGGCGGCGCGCTGCGCCATTTCGTCGCGATGTCCGCGAGTGCCGCCACCCTGCAGCGCCTGCTCGAGCGCCAGCGCTTCCCCGAGGGCTGGCAGGCCGTCATCGTCGACCGCGCCGGCCGCGTGGTGGCGCGCGTGAGCGAACCCGACAAGTTCCGCGGCCGCACCGTCAACCCGCCGGCGCTGCGCAGCTTCGCCGCCAGCACCGAGGGCACGGTCGCGGGGACCAACCTGGCCGGCATCCCGATCCAGGGTTTCTTCGGCACCGTGCCGGACATCGGCTGGAAAGTCATGATCACGATTCCCCAGGCGGAGATGCGCCGGGTACCGCTGCACGCGGCGGCCTTCCTGGCCGCCATCATGGCGATCCTGCTGGTGCTGGCGGTGCTGGGCGCGCGCCGGCTGGCGCAGCGCGTCGCGGTGCCGATCGAATCCCTGGGCCGCAGCGCCGAAGAGCTGGGCCAGGGCCGCGAGATCGCCTACCAGCCGCAGGGCGTGCTCGAGATCGACGCGGTGGCGCAGCGCATGACCGAGGCCAGCCGCCAGATCCAGCGCGCCCAGGGCGAACTCGAACGGCGCGTGGCCGAGGCGGTGGCCAGCAGCGAACAGGCCCAGGGCGCGCTGATGCGCGGCCAGAAGATGGAAGCGCTGGGCCGTCTCACCGGCGGCATCGCGCACGAATTCAACAACCTGCTGCAGACGCTCACCACCGCGCTGCAGATGGCGGCCCTGAGCAGCACCCAGCCCAGGGTGCAGACCCTGATCGAGACCTGCAAGCGCACCGTCGGCCGCGCCACCGCGCTCACTACCCGCCTGGGCTCCTTCGGGCGCATCCAGGAAGCGCGCCTCCTGACCGTCGACCCGGCGGAACAGCTGCGCGGCTCGGTGCAACTGCTGCGCGGCGTGCTGCGCCAGGGCAGCAACCTCGAAGTCGATTGCGCGGAAGGCGTGTGGCCGGTGACGCTCGATCCGCTGCAGTTCGACCTGGCCCTGCTGAACCTGTCGATCAACGCGCGCGACGCCATGGCGGACGGCGGCAACCTGCGCATCTCGGTGCGCAACGCGCCGATCGAGCCGACGCTGGAACGCAGCGGCGGCGACTACGTGCGCGTGCGCGTCGCCGACAGCGGCTGCGGCATGCCGCCCGAGGTGCTGGCGCGCGCCCTCGACCCCTTCTTCACCACCAAGGCGCCGGGCCAGGGCACCGGCCTGGGGCTGCCGCAGGCCTACGCCTTCGCGACCCAGTCGCAGGGCTGGCTGGCCCTGTCCAGCAAGGTCGGCGAAGGCACCACGGTCGACCTCTACCTGCCGCGCTCGCACCAGCCGCTGTCGCCGCAGCCGGGCGCGCGCAGCGATGCGCAGGCGCCGCGCGGGGCCGGCCGGGTGCTGTTCGTCGAGGACGACCCGCTGGTGCGCGAAGCCGTGGTGCGCGGCCTGGAGGATTCCGGTTTCGACGTGGTGGTGGCCTCCAGCGGCGACCAGGCCCTGGCCATGCTCGACGGCGGCCTCGATGCCGACGTGGTGTTTTCCGACATCGTCATGCCGGGCAAGGTGAGCGGCATCGACCTCGCCGCCCTGCTGCGCGAGCGCCGCCCGGGCCTGCCGGTGGTGCTGGCCACCGGCTACACCGAGCAGCGCATCGCCATCCCGGGCGTGCAGGTGCTGGCCAAGCCCTACGAGATCGACAAGCTGGTGGCGCTGCTGTCGAACCTGGCCGCAAGGGAGCCGTCGCGATGAACACCGGAGCCCTGCATTCCCTGCCCTTGCGCATCGGCGCCGGCGCCGATCTGCGCGCCGAACTCGAGGCCGTGCTGGGGCGCCGGGGCGTGCGGGCGGGCTTCGTGGTGCAGGGCATCGGCAGCCTGTCGGTCGCACGCATCCGCTTCGCCGGCCGGCCCGGTTTCACCGAATTGCGCGGCGACCTGGAAATCCTCAGCCTGGGCGGATCCTTGTCGCCGGACGGGCCGCACCTGCACATGGCGGTGTCGGATGCCGACGGGCGCGTGACGGGCGGGCACCTGGGACCGGGGTGCGTGGTGCGGACCACGGCGGAGGTGCTGGTGGCCTTGTTGCCGGGGTGGGTGTTCAGCCGCGATGACGATCCCGCAACGGGTTACAAGGAGCTGTTCATCCGCTAGGGTGGACGGCGAGCCGTCCACCCTGGCCGTCATGCAAGCGCCAGCTTCATTTTCTTGATCACGCGCGGGAACCGCAGGTGATACTGCAATCCCCTGCCCGGGCTGCTTTCCACCCTTAAGGCGCCCCCCAGCGCCCCCGTCACCAGGTTGTACAGGATATGCGCCCCCAGGCCGCTGCCCCCATTCCCGCGCCGGGTCGTGAAGAAGGGATCGAACAGCTTGCCCAGCGTGTCCGCGTCCATGCCGGCGCCGTCGTCGCCGTATTCGAACACGATCATGTCGTCCTCCAGCGCAGCCTTGATGCGGATCCGCCCGGGCTGCTCGCGCTCGAAGCCGTGCACCAGCGAATTCACCACCATATTGGTCAGCACCTGCGACACCGCGCCCGGGAAGCTCTCCATCAGCAGGTCCCTGGGGCAGTCCACCTCCACCTTCACCGGACGGCCCTTGAGCTTGGGCTGCAGCGACAGCAGCACCTCGTCGATGTAGCTGCCGAGCCTGAAGCTGCGGATATCGTCCGAGGACTGGTCCACCGCCACCTGCTTGAAGCTGCGCACCAGCGCGGCGGCGCGCTGGGTGTTGGTGGTCATGATGCGCAGCGACTGGTCGATCACGTCGAAGAAGCCGTTCAGGCTGTCCTCGCTCATGCTGCCGTCGGCCAGCTCGGCACGCGTCAGGCGCAGCTCTTCCACCAGGTGGCTGGTGGCGGTGACGCAGATGCCCAGCGGGGTGTTGATCTCGTGGGCGACGCCGGCCACCAGGCGCCCGAGCGAGGCCAGTTTTTCCTGGCGCACCAGCTCCGACTGCGCTTCCTGCAACTGGGTCAGGGCCTGGTTCAGCGCGGCGTTCTGCGCTTCCAGGCTGTCCCTGGCCTTGCGGACCGCGCGGTCGGCCTGCATGCGCGCGATCGCCACCGCGACGTGGCTGGCGATGAAGGCCAGCAGGTCGAGGTCGGCCTTGGCATACACGATGGTCGGGTCGTAGCTCTGCACCACCATCACGCCATAGGCCTTGTCGTTGACCAGCATCGGCGCGCCGATCCAGCTGGCGATGTCGAGGCTGCCGAGCGGTTGCCTGACGCGGCCGGAAGCGTGCAGGCGCGCGAAGCTGCCGGCGTCGTGCAGCTGCGCCTGGCGCGTCTGCAGCACGTGCGACACCATGCCCATGCCGAAGGGGAAGCGCTTGTACGGCGCCTCGCGGTCCTTCTCGTCGACGAAATACGGGATGCTGATCTCGCCGCTGTCCGGATGGCTCAGCGCGACCAGGAAGTTCTTGGCCACCATCAGCTCGCCGATGATGTCGTGCAGGCTGGCCGCCAGCTCGTCGGTCTCGAGGGCCGAGGCGGACAGGTCGGCGATCTGGTACAGCGCATGCTGGACCTGCTCGGCGCGGCGCCGTTCGGCCACCTCGCGCGCCAGCGCGCGGGTGCGTTCCTGCACCGCGCGTTCCAGCCGGTCCATGCTCTGCAGGCCCTGCAGCACGTTCGAGACGTGGCTGGCGATCAGGGCGAACAGCGCCTGGTCTTCCTCGCCGTAGGTGTATTCGGGCAGGTAGCTCTGGATGACGATCGCGCCCAGCACCTCGTGCTGCTGGTCGAGCAGCGGACAACCCATCCAGTGCTCGGCGATGCTGCCGCTGCCCCAGGCGCTGCCGTTCTCGCGCGCCCGCTCCTCCTTGGCCGTCATCGACAGCGGCTGGCGGTTGAGCATCACCCAGGCGGTCGGCGACTGCTCGGGCGAAGCCAGCTTCACGCGCTCCTGCGGATCGGGGCCCTGGTCGGCGGTGTCGACGAAATAGACGAAGCGGACGCTGTCGTCCTCGCGCTCGGCCAGGGCCACGTAGAAGTTTTCCGCATACATGATGCGGCCCAGCGCGCGGTGCACGGCGCCGATGAATTCGGTAATGTCGGTACAACTGGCGGACAGCTGCCCGATCTCGAGCAGCATCGCCTGGACGGCTTCCAGGCGGGCGAGACGGCTTTCCATCAACTCCCCTTGACGAACACGATAGTGCGTTAGGGAAATACTATCAGTTCAGCCTGCCCGCTGGAGCATTGTCTGTTGGAAATATCGGCAGGATGCACGAATCAGCGCGGCGCGCGGAAATCGTTGTCGACCCAGGCCGTGGCCGAAGACGGCGACAGCTTGAAACCGGCTGCGACCCGCACCCGCGCCAGCTGCTCGCCCATCTGGTCGGTGGCGGCCAGCCAGGCATAGGGATCGTCGTCGTCGGGCACGATGTCGAGCGTGACCTTGAGTTCGCCATGGGCCTCGGTCCAGAGGAACAGGTTCTTGTGCAGGATCGCGTGCAAATGCTGTTCGTGGCGCCGGATGACCTCGGACGCGGTCTTGATCAGCGTGTTGAAGGCGTTGACATCCAGCGGCTTCGGGTTCTTCTTGTCGCGCCCCATGGTCCAGGGGCCGACCAGCGCCGGTTCCGGTTCGCCGTCCTTGTACATGGCGACCGCCCAGCCCTCGTCATCTTCGTTCTTGATGACGCGCGCGGTCCAGCCATTGCCCTGCCACAGGCGCGGCTCCTGCACCGGAGCGTCGTCGTCGTGGTGCGGTGCTTCGTCGTTCATGTCGTCCATTCGTAATCTGCCGGGCCGTGCCCAAAGCCAGATCATAGGGAATTGCGGCGCCGCGGACAAGTCACGATTCGGACGCCGCGAATTCAGATGATGCGCAGGTCGGGACCGCGCGGCGGCGTGATCGGCGGTCCGGGAATCGATGGACGCGGGTCGATGGCCGGATGCGGGATCTGGCGGCCGTATGGATTGATGCGGGGGTCGATGACGATCGGCGGAATGGCTGGCGGCGCCGATGGGGGATTCTTGTGGCCGGCTGCGGCGCTCCGGCCGGGACCCGGACCTCCGCGGCTTTCGTATTGGATCATGTGCTGGATCATCTGCATGTCGCACCTCCTGCGATGGAGCAGGCTGTCAGTATAGACCGCGCTCTTCGCATTGCAAGCCTTGATTTCCAGCACCATCGCGTGCGGCAGGCGCGCCACGTGCGCGCCGTTCGTCGCCCCGGCGCCACCGCCCGCCCCCGCGAATTTGCAGCCTGTCGCAGCTTGCTGGAGAGCGCGGCGCGGCATCGGTACATTGCGACACATGCCGCAGCCGATAGCGGACCGCCCAAGAACTTCAACGAGGACCCATCATGAAAAAGCCCATCGCCTTCGCCATCCTTTTCCTGTTTGCCCTGCTGCTCTGGGACGTTTATTCGTGGGGCGGCAACATGGCCTTCGACTTCGACGGCGACCATATCGACGGGCCGCTGGACGCGCTGTTCTCCGTGCTGTTCGCGGGCGGGGGCATGCTGCTGGCGGGCGTGATCATGCTGGTGGTGGGTGCGATCCTGGCGGTGGTGTTTGCCGGCGTGGGCATCCTCTGCCTGGGCGGCCTGGCGCTGGGGGCGGTGGTGCTGGCGCTGGCGATTTCGCCGCTGTTGCTGCCGCTGCTGGTGCCGGTGGCGATCGTGTGGTGGCTGGTCAGCCGCTCGCGCCGCAACCGGGTGATGCAGCAGGCGGTGTAGGGTGGACGGCTTTGCCGTCCACGCGTTCAACGCCCGCCGCGCATCACCGCGCGGGCGGCGTCGGGGTCAACGCGATGCGGCGTTCAGGGCGGAGCCGTCCACCCTGCCTGCCGCGTACTGCTCGTAGCCGCGCGCCCGCAAGGCGCACGCCGGGCAGGTCCCGCAACCATGTCCCCAGGCGTGGGCGGCGCCGCGTTCGCCCAGGTAGCAGGTGTGGGTGTCGAAGCGGATCAGGTCGACCAGCGCTTCGCCGCCGCAGGCTTCGGCCAGTTCCCAGGTCTGCTTCTTGTCGATCCACATCAGCGGCGTCTCGACCTTCAGGCGCGTGGCCATGCCCAGGTTCAGGGCCACCTGCAGCGCCTTCATGGTGTCGTCGCGGCAGTCGGGATAGCCGGAAAAATCGGTCTCGCACATGCCGCCGACCAGCACGTTCAGGCCGCGCCGGTAGGCGACCGTCGCCGCCACCGTCATGAACATCAGGTTCCGGCCCGGCACGAAGGTGTTCGGCAGGCCGTTCGCCTGCATCGCGATCTCGACGTTGCTGGTCAGCGCGGTGTCGGAGATGCGCGCGATCAGCGACAGGTCGATCATGTGGTCCTCGCCCAGGCGCTGGTCCCAGCCCGGCGACAGCGCGCGCATCTTCGATAGCACGGTCGGGCGCACCGCGAGCTCGATGGCGTGGCGCTGGCCGTAGTCGAAACCGATGGTCTCGACGCGCTCGTAGCGCTGCAGTGCCCAGGCCAGGCAGGTGGTGGAATCCTGTCCACCGCTGAACAGGACGAGTGCGGTATCGGGTTGGTGCATGTTTGATATTCCTGAGCTAATTGATCGCTAAGCGTCCGCCGTCTGCTTTGACAATCCGTTAAGATGTGGCCGGCAGATTACATTTGGAGCGACATGTTTCCCGCACGACCCGACCAGACCACGGCAACGACGCCGGCGCGACCACGAATTTTGGCACAAATCGTGCTGGGCGTGAACGCGCTATGCCTGATCCCGGTCGCGGCGGCACAGGAAACCCAGCCTGCTCCCGAACAGGTGCAGCAGGAACAGAAAGAACCGGCGCCGCCGCTGCCGATGGAAGCGCCCTCGCGCGCCATCGACTACGACGTGCGCATCGAGTCGCCGCGCAACCTGCGCGAGCTGATCCAGGACAACCTCGACCTGATGCGCTGGCGCGGCAACCCGCGCCTCGACATCGAACAGCTCCAGCGCCTGGTGCGCGTGGCGCCCGAGCAGGTCAAGACCCTGATCGCCACCGAAGGCTATTACACGCCCACCGTCACCGCCACGCTCGACACCGCCGGCGCCAAGCCGGTGGCGCGCATCGTGGTCGAGCCGGGCCAGCCGGTAGTGGTCGGCGACGTCGACATCGAATTGCGCGGCTTCGTCCCGGGCGACAAGGGCAGCGCGCCGGTCGACGCGGCGGCCCTGCGCCAGGGCTGGACCCTGGGCACCGGCGAGCGCTTCCGCACCGCCGACTGGGAAGCGGCCAAGCGCGGCATCCTGCGCCAGATCACCCAGCGCCGTTTTCCGCGCGCCCAGTTGCTCGATTCCAGCGCCACCGTCGACCCGGACACCCACCGCGCCCTGCTCAAGGTCGTGATCGACAGCGGCCCCGACGCGCGCTTCGGCGGCCTGAAGATCGAGGGCCTGCAGCGCTATCCGGCCAGCGTGATCACCAACCTGAACCAGATCCGCCCCGGCGACGAATACAACGACGCCGCCCTGCAGGGGCTGCAGGGCCGGCTGCAGGACACCGGCTACTTCGGCAGCGTCGAGGTCAGCGCCGACATGTCGGGCGTGGTGGCCCAGCAGGTCAATGAGCTGAACCAGGGCGAAGGCGCGCAGCCCGCGCCCTCGAGCGGTCCGGCCACGCTGCCGGTGCTGGTGCGGGTAACGGAAAACAAGCGCAAGAACGTCTCGCTCGGCGTCGGCTTTTCCACCAACACCGGCGCGCGCGCCCAGGCCAACTACGGCGACCTGTTCGTGTTCGGCAAGCGCAACAAGAGCAGCGTGCTGTACGAACAAAAGCACCAGGCGGCGCGCACCGACTTTTACTGGCCGACCACCGCGAACGGCTACAACAACAGCGTCGGCGCCGGCTTCGACCGCGAAGACATCGAGGGCCAGGTCACCAACACCACCAGCATCTCGGCAACCCGCGCCTGGGGTTCGCCGCTGCTGGAGCGCAGCCTGAAGATCGAGGCGCTGACCGAGGAAGTGCTGATCAACGAGCTGCCCAGCTCGCGCGTGAAGAGCGTGCCGATCACCTTCTCGATCACCAAGCGCAGCCTGGACAACCTGGTGGCGCCGACCCGCGGCTACATCGCCAACGTGCAGCTGGGCGCGGCCCCGCTGCCGATCCTGACCGACGAAAAATTCGTGCGCCTGTACACCCGCGGCCTGGCCTACAAGCCGCTGGGCGATTCCGGCACCCTGATCCTGCGCGGCGAATTCGGCGCGGTCGGTTCCAAGGACAAGAGCGGCGTGCCCTCGACCTTCCTGTTCCGCGCCGGCGGCGACGGTTCGGTGCGCGGCTACGGCTACCAGGAGCTGGGCATACCGGTCGGCAGCGCCATCACCGGCGGCCGCTACCTGTTCACCGCCAGCGCCGAGTACGACTGGTGGTTCAAGCCGCCCTACGGCATGGCCGTGTTCTACGACGCCGGCAATGCCGCCGACAACTTCAGCGACCTGAAACCGAAGGCCGGCTACGGCGTCGGCGCGCGCTGGCGCAGCCCCGTGGGCCCGATCAACGTCGACGTCGCCTATGGCCAGGCGGTACACAAGGTCCGCCTGCACTTCTCTCTTGGATTTACCTTCTGATGGACGCCGACAACAAGACCCCCGACACCACCGACCAGGCCGCGCCGGGCGCGCACAAGGAGCGCCGCTGGCCGCGCCGGGTGGCGATCGGCGCGGCGGTCAGCGTCGTGGTGCTGGGCGGCGTCGTCTGGTACCTCGGGCGCGAGACCACGCTGCAGATGATCGCCCAGCGCGTCGCCAAGGCCAGTGGCGGCGCCCTCACGCTCTCCGGCGTCTCCGGCTCGCTCTACGGCCACATGCACATCGACCGCGTGGTGTTCCGCTCCGAGACCCAGCTGATCACCGCCGACGTCATCGACATCGACTGGAAGCCCTGGCAGTTCCTGTCGAAAGGCGTCGAGATCGACAAGCTGTACGCGCAATCGCTGCGTCTGGAGACGCTGAAGGAATCCGAGGAAAAATCGACCATGCCGGCGCGCCTGGCGCCGCCCTTCCAGATCGCGGTGGAAGACGCGCGCCTGGCCAGGATGGTCATGGCGAACAAGGGCGCCAGCACCGAGATCGACGATATCCGCGCGCGCCTGCACGGCGACAAGCAGCGCTGGAAGCTCGACTACGCCGGCGCCAGCACGCCCTGGGGCCAGGTCAAGGCCAACGGCACCATCGCCAACGCCCAGCCCTATAAACTCGACCTGAACGCCAGCCTGAGCCAGACCCAGGCGCCGCCGCCCGCCGCCGCGCCGGGTCAGCCGGCGCCGGCGGTCACTCCGGCCTCGGTCGGCGCCCAGCTCACGCTGCACGCCGGCGGCGACCTGCAGCGCACCGTCATCGACGCCAGCGGCAAGGCCGCGCGCGCCCAGGGCCGCGGCCAGCTGGTGCTGGCGCCCTTCGCCGACATTCCGCTGCAAGCCTTTACGCTGAACGCGCGCGACATCGACCCGGGCTTCTTCGGCCCTTCCCTGCCGACCGCCAACCTGAACCTCGACGTCGCCGTCAAGCTCGATGCGAACCGTAACATCGCCGGTTCGGTCAAGCTGGTCAACGACGGCCCGGCCGGCACCATCGACCAGCAGCGCCTGCCGCTGCGGGCGATGCGCGGCCAGCTCGGCGGCAACCTGTCGGCACTGGATATTTCCGACGTGCTGATCGACCTGGGCGCGGCCGGCCGCTTCAGCGGCAAGGGCGGCGTGCGCCGCGGCGCCGCCGAACAAGGCATCGGCACCGCCCAGTTCACGCTGCACACCGACCGCTTCGACCTGCAGCAGGTGGTCGGCAGCATGAAGCCGACGAAGATCGCCGGCGACCTGACCATCGCCAACACCCAGGATACGCAGACCCTGAACGTCAACCTGGCCGACGCCGGCATGCGCCTGGTGGCCGAGGCGGCGCTGAACAACAATGTGCTGACGGTGCGCGAGGCGCGCCTTTCCGCCGGCCGTTCCAGCGTGCGCGTGACGGGCGAGGCGAACCTGCTGGACAAGAAGCCGTTCAAGGTGAACGCCGTCGCCAGCCGCTTCAACCCTGCCGATTTCGGCAACTTCCCGCAGGCCGACGTCAACGCCGAGATCAACGCCGCCGGCGCCCTGGCGCCGCAATGGCAGGTCGCGGCCGGTTTCAACGTCAGCCGCAGCCGCCTGTTCGACCAGGCCTTGAGCGGTCGCGGCAAGCTCGCGGCCGACGCCGGCCACGTCCACGACGTCGACGCCACGCTGGCGCTGGGCCAGAACACGGTCGACCTGAAAGGCGCCTTCGGCCAGGCCGGCGAACGCCTGTCCTGGCGCGTCGACGGCCGCCAGCTGGGCGCCCTGCGCTCCGACCTGTACGGCGCCGTGCTGGCCAGCGGCGTCGTCACCGGCACCATGGAGGCGCCGCGCACGACCTTCGAGGTGGATGCGCGCGGCCTGGGCTGGGCGCCCAAGGAACGCAAGAACGACAACGGCGCGCTGCACGCCAGCGGCGAGGCCTGGCTCGGCGGCAAAGCCGACGCCCGCATCGTCGAGGTGCGCGCCAAGGGCGACATGCAGCGCCTGAACCCGGCCGCCTTCGGTTCGCCGCTGGCCGGCAGCATCAACGGCAGCTTCGACGCGAACGGCCGCACGGGCGACAATCTCGGCGGCTCGGTCAAGCTCACGCTGCAGCAGTCGACCCTGTCGAAGTCGCCGCTGTGGGGCCATGCCAACCTGACGGCCGACAAGCGCCGCGTGTCCGACGCCGACATCGACCTGCACCTGGGCGGCAACGTGGTGGCGGCGCGCGGCGCCTTCGGCAGCGGCCGCGATACGCTCGCCTGGCGCATCGACGCGCCCCAGCTGGGCGCCCTCGGTCCCGACTTCGGCGGTTCGCTGCGCGGCTCCGGCACCCTGTCGGGCACCATGGACACGCCGTCGCTCACCGCGCAGCTGGAGGGCCGGCAGATCCGCGCGCTGGGCAACCAGTCGATCGGCGCCCTGCGCGCCAGCGCCAACGTCGGCGCCGGCCGCGGCGCCAGCGATCCGCTCGCGCTCGACGTGCAGGTGACGGACTACGTCAGCGCCGCCAAGGACGGCAGCGGCAACGACACCCGCATCGCCTCCGCGCGCCTGCAATCGACCGGCACGCGCGGCGCCCACACCATCAGCGCGGCGGCGCGCGCCGAGTCCTTCGACGCCGCCCTCGCGGTGCATGGCGGCTTCACGGGCGACGCCTGGAGCGGCAGCCTCGATACGCTCACCAACCGCGGCCGCTATGCGCTGACGCTGGCCGCCCCGGCGCCGCTGCGCATCGCCGCGGCCAAGGGCGGCGGCGTGGCCGGCCTGGCCAACCCGCAGCAGATCTCGTTCACCAACGCCACCATCCGCCTGCCGGCCGGCTCGATCACGATCGCCTCGCTGCTCAAGGACGGCGCGCACTGGACCAGCAGCGGCGGCGCCAGCGGCGTGCCGGTCAACTACTTGACCCAGGCCTCGGAAGCGCTGCGCCAGAACCTGCGCGGCGACATGAGCATCGGCGCGCAATGGGCGCTCGACCTGCGCGCGCCAGGCACCCCCGGCGCCATACCCGCCTTGAACGGCAACCTGCACGTGTTCCGCGAAAAGGGCGACCTGATCGCCGGCGACACCGTGCCGGTGGCGCTCGGCCTGCGCACGCTCGACCTGCGCGCCGACGTCGCCAGCGGCGCCCTGCGCGCCCAGTTCGCGCTGGACGGCAGCCGCGTCGGCAATGCGAAAGTCGACGCCACCGCCCAGCTGGTGCGCGGCATGGTCGACAACGACAGCCCGCTCAAGCTGAGCGCCGACGCCAACCTCGGTTCGCTGGCCTGGATGTCGCCCCTGCTCGGCCAGCCGGGCCTGGAAATCGACGGCGCCCTGCGCGCGGCGGTCACCGGCGCCGGCACCGTGGGCGCGCCTACGCTGAACGGCAACATCAACGGCGACAAGCTCGCCGTGCGCTGGCCGGACCAGGGCCTGCGCCTGCGCAACGGCGAGCTGCGCGCGGTGCTGGCCGGCGACACGCTGCAGCTGCAGCGCTTCGCCCTGGAAGGCAACAGCGGCAACGCCAGCGTCGAGGGCAATGTGCGCTTCGCCGGCGGCGAGGCGGCCATGAATCTGCGCCTGAACGCCAACAAGCTCGAGGCGCTGTCGCGCCCGGACCGCACCGTGATCGTCAGCGGCCAGGCCTCGGTGGTGCGCGACGCCAACCGCTTCGCGGTGGAAGGCAAGTTCCGCGCAGACCGCGCGCTGATCGAATTCGCACCGCAGGACCGCCCGACGCTGTCGGACGACGTGATCGTGCTGGGCCGCGGCGCCCAGAAGCCGGCCGTGGCCACCAAGGGCAAGGCGGTTCCGCTGACCGTCGACCTGAGCGCCGACCTGGGCGACGACTTCCACATCCGCGGCCTGGGCGCCGACGCCTACCTGGCCGGCGCGGTGCAGGTGCGCATGGTGGGCGGCAATCCGCCGCGCATCAACGGCAGCGTGCGCACCGTCGGCGGCACCTACGCGGCCTACGGCCAGCGCCTGTCGATCGAACGCGGCGTGGTCACCTTCAGCGGCGCCTACGACAATCCCTCGATCGACGTGCTGGCGGTGCGCAAGCGTCCCGAGGGCGAGCAGCTCAGCGAGACCAACGTCGAGGCCGGCGTGCAGGTGCGCGGCACCGCGCTGGCGCCGAGCGCGAAACTGGTATCGACGCCGAACGTATCGGACAGCGACAAGCTGTCCTGGCTGGTGCTGGGCCACGGCATGGAAGCGACCACCGGCAACGAAGCCGACGTGCTGAGCGCGGCGGCCGGCGCCCTGCTCGGCGGCAAGGGCGGCACCGGCGGCATCACCAGCAAGCTGGCCAATTCGCTCGGCGTCGACGAACTCGGCGTGCGCCAGGGCGCGGGCCAGGCCAGCGGCCTGGAAAACACCGTCGTCACGGTCGGCAAGCGCATCTCCTCGCGCCTGTACCTGAGCTTCGAACAGGGCGCCGCCACCGCCACCAGCGTGGTGCGCCTGCGCTACAAGATCAACCCGCGCATCACCCTGCAACTCCAGACCGGCACCAACACCGCGCTCGACGCCCTCTACTCCTGGTCGTTTGACTAAACCCAAACCGGGGTCGGAGCACTTTTTCGATTAATTCGGGGTCAGAGCACCTTTTCGAAAAAATCGAACAGGTGCTCTGACCCCGAATTTTCTCGTTCATAGCGGGAAATAGCGCTCGCTGTCGATGTCTTCCAGCAGCGTGCATTCGCGCGGGCGCCAGTCCAGCAGCGCGCGCGTGCTGCTGCTCGAGGCCGGCGCGTCGATGGCGGCGAAGGCATGGAACCAGCCGACGCCGTGTTCGGCTACAGCGGCCTCCCGCCGCAGCAATGCAACATCCTGCGCCGCATCTTCTGCGATCCGGACCGGCGCGCCGCCCAGCTCGACTAGGAACAGGTGGCGCGCTTCGTGGTCGCGGCCTACTGGCGCGAGAACGACGTGCGCTCCTACGGCGAGGGCACGAAACACCTGCGCCATCCGACGGCCGGCCTGATTGCCATGGAATATTCTTCGTTCGCGGTCGAAGGCCGGCCCGACCTCGGCATGGTGGTCTACAACCCGGCCACGCCGGACGATGTGGACAAGATGCGCGCGCTGATCGCAGCTTGCCGGGCCGCTCGACCATCGCAAACCGGGGTCAGAGCCCGATTAAAAGAAATTTCCTAGAACGCGGGCCTGGCCCCGTTTGATTGGGCGCAGAAAGCTTAGTGGATGACGGCGATGCGCGACAGGCGGATGTAGCCGCTGAGAATGCTGGGGTTCGGATCCGGCAGCGGTTCATCGTTCATCGGCGTGCGGATCGGCGGCTGGTGCGGGTCGGCCGGCTCGAACGGATCGGTGGGCGGCTCCTCGGTCGGCGCCGGATCGGGCGCACGGTGGGCTTCGATGGGGGTGCGGGTCATGTCGGGCTCCTGGTTTGTCGAACCAAAACATTACCACCAGCCGTGTTTGGTCGACGCCCGGCTGGATTACAATGGCGGATTCGACAGAAAGGATCCAGCCATGTTGCCGACGCCCGTGCTTGCCGCCGTCATCGCCCCCTTCGTCCTGTGGCGCATGGTCGGCCGCATCAAGCGCCTGACCACGCGCCAGCGCTCGAAAACCTGGCGTCATCGCACCACCCTGGTATTCTTTCCGCTGCTGGTCCTGCTGCTGGCCGCGGCAGGGCTGCAGCGCGGTCCGGTCGCCCTGGCGGCCCTGCTGGCCGGCCTGCCGGTCGGCGCCGTGCTCGGGCGCATCGCGATCGGCAAGACCCGCTTCGAGCAGCTCGGCGACGCGCATTTCTTTACCCCGTATGCGCCGATCGGCCTGGCGGTGGCGGCGCTGTTCATGGGCCGCATGGCCTGGCGCGCCTACGAGTTCTACACGCTCGGTTCCTTCGCCCACCATGAATTCGTCAGCAGCCCGCTGACCCTGGTCATCTTCGGCGTACTGGCCGGTTATTACATCAGCTACGCGCTCGGCCTGCTGGCCTGGCGCCGCCGCAGCGCACTTCCCCTCGCACCAATCTGACGGACACAATGAGCATCACCACCCTCGCCCTCATCATCCTCCTTCCCGTGCTGGTCTGGCGCATCTATACGCGCCTGAAGAGCCAGATGACGCGCCAGCGTTCGATCATGTCGCGCCACTACACCGGCCTGCTGGTGTTCGGCGCCATGGTGCTGGTGCCGGTCGCCAGCCTGGGCGGCCAGCCGACCGCGCTGCTCGCGCTGCTGGGAGGCGCCGTCATGGGCGGCTTCCTCGGGATCTATGGCCTGCGCCGCACCCGCTTCGA
>Ga0265798_10004475_pt1 | contig 19232 bp, 16 predicted proteins | sample P3T30metagenome_FD_192430 | JGI IMG/M metagenome (GOLD analysis project Ga0265798, IMG submission 192430) | Plant litter microbial communities from East Loma Ridge, Irvine, California - P3 T30 | ecosystem: Environmental > Terrestrial > Plant litter > Unclassified | place: USA: California... | reverse complement strand
AAGGAGGATTTGGCATCGCGGTATCAGTATCCGTGTCGCCTACATTTGGTCGTTGCCAACCCATGGGGAGGCAGCCTTCCAGTCAATGAGGTCAGGTGAGACATTCTTCAGATCCGCTACGCCCATGTTGGCAGCGTCCATGACAAGCTCGGTCTTGAGGAGGTCAGCCGCCCTCTTAACACCTTCTGCGCCGTAGATGTTGGCGAACATGAAAGAACGACCAACACCAACAGCCCTGACACCGAGAGAAAGGAGCTTCAAGACATCGGTGCCGTATCGGACACCGCCATCGGCATAGACCTCGACCTGCTTGAATAGACCGGGGTCTCGCTGGTGGATCTCCATGGCAACTTGGAGGGTTGATGGCGATCCATCGATCTGGCGGCCTCCGTGGTTGGAGAGGAAGATGGCCTTGACGCCGTTCTTGACTGCCTCTTGAGCATCCTCGACAGTCTGGATGCCCTTGGGGATGATTGGCAGGTCGGTCATGTTCTGGAGCTGATTGAACAAGTCCCATGTGATCTTGGTAAGCTTGGTGTTTGCTGATCCAACACCGAAGCGTGCAGCGCGGTGCCTGATAGCATCACCAGCCGAGTCGATGGTCAGGACAAGGCCTTTAGCGCCCAGTGACTTGGCTTGGTCGAACAGGCCTTTGGTTTGGGTGATGTTTCCGCTGAGGTAAATTTGCTGGAAGAGGACCTGGTCCTGGGTGGCGCGAGCAGCGTAGATGTCTTTCATCGGGATGGATGAGTAGAGCGATGGCATGTACAAGATGCCAGCCTCTCCAGCGCCCTTGGCGAGACCTACCTCACCTTCGGGGTTGGCGTATCCGCCACGAGCACAAGGCGAGATGAAGATGGGCGCGGAGAAGTTGTGGCCGAGGATGGTTGTTGCCATGGTGTTGGGGACATTTGTGATGTCAGCCAGGAAGCGTGGTCGAAGGCGGAAGCGCTGGAAGATTTCCAAGTTGTTGCGGTAAGACCATTCACCAGCTGCGCCGTTGCGGTAGTATGCGAATGACGTCGTGTTCATGTAGTTGCGACCAACCCATTGGAAGTCGGGCAGTCCGACCAAAGACTTGACTGGAGGGAGAGTCTTGTTGGCAACGAAGGCGCCGAGCTGCTCGTCGATGCCGGTGTCTGGCTCATCCAAGAAGGGGGTGGCAGCAAGAACGCACGAAGCGAAGAGGATGATTGAGGTACGCATTCTGAGAAGATGGATGAGAAGGTGGATGAGAAGCTCTAAGAGAAGCTGGTTGCGAAGCTCTAAGAGAAGCTGGATGAGAAGCTCTAAGAGAAGCTGTAAGAGATGGTGAGAGAGAAAAGAGTGACTGTGATGATGATGATGGCTCAATAGGCGGACGTACTGAAGGCTCTTATACTGCGTCGAGGTAGGCCACGCATACAAGAAATATTGCAGGGGCACTTATCCGGCCTGGAGGTCGAGATAGCGCGTATTTTGCCCTTAGCAGTCACGTTTGGGATAAGGAATTGCAACCTTGCATGTCTACCAAACCCTGTTTGTACATGTTCTGTACCAAAATGCAGTGCAATTGGCATAGCCTGCCAAGCTCGAGTGCCGAAACAAGTTGCGTCATGGCAAAAGGGCCGTTGGCAGGTCCATCATATCACTAATGGCTGGCAAGACGTCCAAGTGGAGTCTGGTTATCTCCCTGTTGCGCCGCCAAGATGATCCAGAGGCGGTTGAACAGGTTGCTGTTTGGCATGAATGAAAGCTCCAAACGCTAGAATGTTTCGGGCCGAACTGGTTGATGACAGGTTTTGACGTCCAGGCACCCGGGGGTGGTGGGGACCCACAACGGAATGGCGTTTTCAAACGGTGCCCTTGCGGTCGTGTGATTGGCCGATGCGGTCAAGAGACGCTGAGAAATTCGTAAAATTGCGGTACCGGGACAAGGTCGAAACGGGGAAGGTCCTTCGGTCGCTGCCGTGGTGGTGCCGGGATGTCCGGAACATGCGCCTGGGATGTCGCTCATGCCGACGTCCATCATGTTTACCGCTAGAAGAAGAGCGATCTTGTTGAAACTCGTGGTTGCTTGGCCGTGAGAGGTGCTCCCGGCGCTGGGCGTCAGTGATAAGGAACGCGAGCGTTGACGGATTGGGGGTTGGGGGGCGTTGGTCCGATCGGACGGTAGTAGTGTGCCCATGTTGCGGATGCGACCCATGCAGCAACTGGGCACAGATTACTGTATATTCGGGCCATATATATGCAACTTCCTAGACTGCGCACGCCGTCAGGAACGTGCTGTAGCTGCAGCTATTCCGATAGTCCTGCATAATGGACGGTCGGGTAGCGATGGCGAGACGGGCTGTAGGCGCTGTCGCAGAGTGCAGGCATTGTGTATTGTGCGAGTGTTAGTGGCCGCGGTGAAGCATGTCAGTCGGTTTGGCTGCTGGAACGAGTGGGTGTGCACTGTGCAGAGAGCTTCACGTGGGGGAGGGTTGGATCAGGAAGGAGCGACTGTGAAGCCGGCGGAAAGTGCGACGGCGCTAGCGAGGAGCCCTGGCGCTCCATCATGTGCCTCGCCAACCTGGAAGCTCCACCCTACCACTACTGTTCTTCTGGACGACACCGAACACCTGTCATCCACCCTTAACAAGCTTCTTGCGCACCAGGCCTGGAAAGCTTGAGCTGCGGCGACCGACCGAACGCCCACTCCGTTACTGCATTATATGAAAAGAAAAGGCCCGATCTGTACACGGCCTCGAACACGAAAGTGCCGGTTCTCTGCCGTCTGCCGTCTACTCTCGCACCATGTGCCAGACTCTGCTCATCACATAGCTTAGCACGATTGTTCCTTGCCTCGACAATGTGGCTATTCTTTGTTGGCTGATGTTTACTAATATTATTGCCCACACTTATCTTGTGGCGCACTGCCGCGATGCAGGGTGCATGCCGCCAGGAACAGATTTATGCAAAATGTTCTGAAGAACCGTGTCGGTGGTCAAGAGAACAAACCACTCCCCTCTGGCCTCACACCCATTATGCAGTCAGCCACGGCACGTCCCAAGTTCCGCGTGTAGTTGATGGTTTGTACACCTTTATGGACAAACGTGCGAAGCTTGCAAGGGCACATGCCAATCGCCCTTCTGAATCCCAAGTTGGCGTCGGCAGCTACATCTGGAGAAGAAAGACCTCGCACTCCTACTCCGGGTGATCCGAGGCTAGACAGGGACATTGTTAAAGAGGGTAGGGTTTGCTATACATGGTAGGAACCATGGCAGCCAGACCATGGGCTTGGGCCTTTCAATTTGGAATCAACTCCCATATATATGTATATATATATATATACACGTCTCGTAATATCATGCTGGGATTGTTTGTCATCAAGCAAGTGCGGGTGAATTGAATCATGTGCGGGGTATCCAGCGGTAGCCAATACTCAACCTCGTCCCTGCTATAGTACCACTAATCTTAACTTCGACCTAGCATGGCGAGCACCCTACGTGTCGCAGCTTGTCACGTATCGCCCGTGTTCCTGAGCGCTTCTCGAACGACTGACAAAGCCATATCGCTCATCAGACAAGCTGCTTCAAGAAAAGCCAAGCTTGTCGTCTTCCCGGAAACCTACATTGCTGCCTTTCCCGTGTGGAGTGCTGTACGGGCACCAACGGAGAACCATGCCTTGTTCCAGCGCATGGTAGAAGAGTCCATCTATGCAGATGGAGATGAAGTGGAAGCCATTCGCGAAGCAGCGCGATCAAACAGCGTCCTGGTCAGCATTGGCTTCAGCGAGAGGTCGCGGCACAGCACCGCCTGCCTCTACAACTCCAACCTGACCATTGGAGCCCAGGGTGAGGTGCTGGTGCACCACCGCAAACTAGTCCCGACCTTCTTCGAAAAGCTTACCTGGAGCCCCGGCGACGGCCATGGTTTACGCGTCGCTGCCACACAATGCGGACGCATTGGCACTTTGATCTGTGGCGAGAACACGAATGCGCTTGCAAGGTACGCATTGATTGCGCAGGCAGAACAGGTGCACATCTCGACCTGGCCCGCCATTTGGCCGACAAGAACACGACAGAGAGTGAGCGAGCCAGACGATCAAGACGCATTGCCCACTACCAGCCGAGCAAATTATGACAACATAGCTGCCAACAAGACGCGCGCAGCAGCGCATTGCTTCGAAGCAAAGTGCTTCGGTGTCGCATGTTCCGGACACCTGGGAGAGGATGCGGTTGAAACCATCGTCGACGGTGCAAGCCAGCCTGGCGTGGTGGCTGACACTTTGCGCGCAATGCCACGAGCCGCAACCTTCTTCCTGGATCCGACAGGCGCACCACTACGAAGCTTCACCTACATGAACTCGGATAAAGAGTACGTGGATGCATTACAAGACCAAGAGGGCATACTATACGCCGATATGAACCTCGATGACTGCATCCAAGGTAAACAATATCATGACGTTGTAGGAGGTTACCAGCGACTGGACGTGTTTGATCTCAAAGTTGACCGATCCAGAAAAGAGCCAGTTCGCTTTACATAGATACCGGATAGAGATGAGGGTTATTGACACAGCATAGTCAAGGACAAACTGCACGACTAGCACGCTCAGAGAGGCCATAGTCCTTTCAACGAGACCAGTCCACGGTTCGTGTAGGATATCAACCAACATCAAAAGCCTGTTGTCCCATCAAATTGCTACAATTGCGAACTGGAACTTGACTGAGCTCATTCTCGCCATAGGCGACCAGAACCCTACAGATCCACGCTAGGAAGTTGGAAAACGCACCAGTCTCACGCCTTGGTCGCACCTTGGGTGCACTCTGTCTCGACTTGGCAGAGCACTTAGTGGATCAATGTAATAATCTTGGAGCATCTCGAAAGTGCCCAGGACTGTGAAACGCGTCACTGCACGATTTTCAACCGCACAATCTATCCCATTCCACCGAAGCCGTTTTTCATTAGTCTACCTGAATCCATCAGAGAATCATGACAACGCCTGATTTCTTCGTGCGAATGTGTGCATTCATAACCTTCACGCGCCGCTCTCTCAAGCTCCGCACACATCCAATCGGAATAGCCGCCACCCAGAACGGACTTTCCACGCATCACGCGCAGGAAACTAGATACGGTAGCGACGAGTTTGAGCCGGCAAAAAAAACCGAACGTAACCAAGATGCAAACGCCACGGCCCGACTGCGATCGGCCGCCCACATACCCCCCCTGGAACATTTTCGATCTGATAGCGTGCGTTATTGGAGGGAGAAACTTGGTCAGAGGATTGTCGCGATTATCAATCAATTTGAAGATTGCATGAGCTTGTTCGTTTTTCTTCCACCCGTTTGACACGCCATTACTGACTCTTGTACCCCGTTCCTTTCGCTTCGCACATTCTTCTAGACGAGCGATATGCCCAAGAGTCAAGCCGTTGTCGGATATCAGAATCGACATGGATATTCACGCCCTCATCCCGTCCTTCCCATCTCCCGCTTCCGTGCTTCCATCATCATCATCATCATTCTCATCATCGACAACAAGTCTGTTCAAACAATCGTCGTGTTCGTGGTCGTAACACCACCAGATTTCATATCGCGCATCAATCTGAAAAGTTTTGTGATCCTCGGGCATCGGGGCAATCCCGTAGTAGCCGCTGATCGCGAAATAGTCGGCGTATATTATTCCAGCTTCTTCAGCCGAGAAAACATCGGATCACTCCCTGGACCGAAGGAAACAAATACGCCGAAAGCTTTCACTTACATATTTTAACTCTATAGCTCTGCAACTGTACTCGTCCCTCACTATACCTCTTGCATACCCACCAGATATACCATTGCGACTAGAACCAGGCCAGCAGATACTCATTGAACGGTAGCAGGTATTCTACCATCTCTTCGAGACTCATGGGTATGTCTCCCCAGCTGGTCATCTCAAGCAGCAACAAAGCCAGGGTATTTGAAAATCCAGGCACCGAAAGCCATTCTGTCTTCCTGGGCGCCACATGTGTAAGCAACCTTCTTGCAGACTTTTTCTGCTCCGGCGTCAAGTTGTCGGCGCAGAAAGCTGCTCTTTCGGCCATATCTCCACTGAAACCGGTCAACTGACGGAATGCGACCACTGCCTTGATGCATGTGAGCCATCTCTCCAAGGATTCCATGCATCGTTCGTAAGCGTGCCCAAGAGTAGTTCGAAGACGGCCGGCATCGTTGTGTGATATCATGGTAGCCAGAGTGACTGTTTGTTGTAGCTCTTCGAGATCGTGTGTTCCCGGGTCACGTTGTTCGAGAACTGAGAGAAGCGGCGAAGCGAGTGCGAGACAGGATGGTGCCTTTGGTACACCTTTTGCAGTTAGATGCGGTGAGATTTGAGTTAGCTGTGAGAAAAAGCTTACCTATTGTTTTACGGGTGCTGTTTTTCTTTGCTATCTTGCTTACCAAGTCAGATCCTGGCTGCGCTTTCTTAGACTTGTCCTTCCGTTTACGTTGTCTGCACAGAGGCTGGGAGTCAACGCCCATCTGATTTGCTGACACGCTTCTCCTATACTTATCCCCTGCTGACGCTGCTATCCTAGTGATGGCAGGATTAGGCGAGGGAGTCGATTTGCAGACTCCCTCCCCGAATTCCAGCTTCGCAGAATTGGATAGCGCCATGCTTTGTTCCCTTGTGCGCAGTGACAGCTTCACATTAATAGTGTCCGTTGGTTCATTACGATAGGGTCTCGCTGCCTTGGATGCTTTACAAGGAGTCAGAGCAAGCTCATCGGTCATATTGTCGTCACCCGTGTCCGAGACTGGAGTCCCTTGACCGAATCTTCGACCGCGACGATGTATATCTACTGCCTCGGTAAAATTTGACAGTATCGGTTTGGTGGTAAGGTATTTTCTGGTAGGGCGGTTCCTACCCTCACGCAACGTATCCATGGCTCTACGACAAGCGCGCTGAACGACCCATCCGAAGAGTTGTTTTCGAATTCTAATTTGAACTGAATCAGCAGGAGACCTTGCATATACTATGTATTTGAATGTATACTAACATGAGCTTATCCTTGATATTCTTGTAGACGAGATGTTTTGGATACAAATTTTTGTCGACTTTAGTGACGAATGTTCCTTCTTTCCCCCCATCGTTCCAGATCTTTGGACCGTAATCGACAAGAAGGCTGTCGGTGATCTCGTATAGAAGAGAGTGCTGGCTTTCAAGTGCGGTTTTGATGGATTCTCTCGATTTGTACTGTGTCGCAATCTGCTTGACTTTTTCCTCGGTTGCAACCCAGAGATGCCATGCGGCGGGAACATCCCCATTTTTCTTGGTCAAGTTGAGTAATCCGATACGCCCTGTGTATTTCCTAGCCTGTGTACTGTAGTGTGTGGCTTCATTAATGAGAGCAGCGATATCTGTTGCCATGACTGCTACCTAGGCATCATACTCGACCATATCATGGGGGAACAGTCAAGTGAACAGAAGAGTGAGAAGTCGGTAGAAATTGTGTCTGCAGTAGGGGAGGTTGTAAGAGGAATTGAACACCAGTGTGGTTCAACTGCATAGTAAGACTGGGCTTGCTTGTTCTGCCCTATTAAACCTAGTTTTAAAATGATGTTGAGTGAACGATACGTGGCGAGAGTTGCATAGCAAGCCAAAACGTGGTCAAAGAACATCACTATCTCAAGCCACACGGAGAGAAAAGAGCCGCGCCACCAATGGAAACAGTCCAAGCTATCCGATGTGCGCTCGCTTGAGCCCTTTTCGGTTGGCAATGCAAGGGGCCTAAAGGAGTTGTCGGGACGGCAGCAGACCGAAACACTGACCGGTGACCAAGGAGTCCCAATGGCACACCGCCATTCAATACATTGAGCTAGGATAATCGAATTCAAAGCACTATGTTGGGAAAGGGCAGTCAAAATGTACGAACAAGTACTCATGGTTTGTGTAGGGTAGAGTCAGTTTGCCAAATTAAGAATGGCTTGCTCACAAACGAGCCTTGTTCATTTCAGATCGGCTGACGAGAAGTAAAGCGACCCTCTCAAGGACATTATCAGTGGCTGTACGGCGTCTTCGGATGCGTTAGGCTAATTATATACCTAGGGGTTCCCGTGGTCGGTACTGCAGCCGGCGTGGCGCACCAGCATTTGAATCCTGCTGTAAAATTAGCAATAAGCTAAGGCCAGTTGTGATGGTCCTTCACTTTGTTAGTTACCTCTGTAACGGATCACATTCGAGATGTGATATCACTTTGTGATTGCACATTTCGTTAGCTGGGTGAGTAACGCGTGACGTCATGGACGTGACTTTCAATAACAGAAAGTCCAGGAGAGAGGGAAAGTGTAATATAGGCCAAAAGAAATCGAGAGACTGTTTATCGCTGTAGAAACTTCAGTCCACTGATACGTACAATATCCATGCACCTACCATGGAGCCAATTAAACCTCGCAAGAAACCCAAACCCAATTCAAAGGAAGCAGCAAATATCGCATAACTATCGTGATGATCTCATCTAAAGCCTGGCTGCCATGTAAAGTTCTTCCTCAAGTTACAAAACTCAAACACAACCTTCTAAAGACTTTTAGCAACTCATTCAATGTTTGCACCATCTGTCAATCAGCAGAAGTCTCCTCTTCCACTTTGACCCTCTTAGGTTTCGCCATGTCCTTATCAAAAGCCTCTGCGAAGGATCTCGGATGATTAGATCAGGTATATCACCATTATGCAGATTCCACGTCGATGACCATGTATCGTTGACTTAGCCTGCGGGATGAAGGGTTTGTACTTATCTCCATTACCGTGGTAATTTGTTTTCCTTCATGAGACGCCCATTCGTCCTGCACCCTAAATTGTTATAAGTTCTGAGCCTGGAGCGCCAGCGGTAGTAGTAGCAGCAGTAGTAGCAATGGTAGTTGTGTCAAGTCGAACATTGTGTTTGGGCAATCGGACCTTCGTAGCTGATTGATGTCAACGATGTGGGCTGAGCCAATCAAAGATGCCAAGAAAAAGGTAGGTCATGCACTAACAACTTCACGACCGCCACCACCCGCATCGTCTATCAAGGCTCGCCGGACGCCCGAGCATCAATTGAGCGAGACAAACCATTACTGTCCGTCACAATGCTCGCACGACACGCCCCCGCCTCATCGGCCCTCAACGCAGCCGCCCACCGAGCTTTGCCCGCAGTCTCGGCAGCCACCCGCTTCTCCAAGACCGCCGCGCCCAGAAACCAGACACAGAAGAGGACGCTTGCGACAGTGCAGGACGCACCAAAGAGGACATATGGCGGCCTAAAGGACCAGGACAGGATTTTTCAAAACCTGTACGGACACCACGGCGCAGATCTGAAGAGCGCGCAGAAGTATGGAGACTGGCACAAGACCAAGGAGATTCTGCTCAAGGGCCACGAATGGGTGTGTATAGCCGGTCGAGACGGCTATGTAAACAAGGCTGACAGGCGCAGATCATCTCTGAGATCAAGGCTTCTGGACTGCGAGGCCGAGGTGGTGCTGGTTTCCCCTCTGGCCTGAAATGGGTATGCAATGTCGGGAACAGCCATATGCCGACCGCCTACTGACATGCACAGTCATTCATGAACTTCAAGGACTGGGATAAGGACAGCAAGCCCCGCTATCTCGTTGTCAACGCCGATGAGGGTGAGCCCGGAACCTGCAAGGACCGTGAGATTATGCGCAAGGACCCCCACAAGCTCATTGAGGGCTGTCTCGTCGCCGGACGTGCTATGAACGCCACTGCTGCCTACATCTACATTCGAGGTGAATTTTACCACGAGGCTACCGTGCTTCAGCGCGCCATCCAAGAGGCGTACCAAGCTGGTCTGATCGGCAAGAACGCGTGCGGTTCTGGCTACGACTTTGACGTCTACCTTCACCGAGGAATGGGTGCATACGTCTGTGGCGAGGAGACGTCCCTCATCGAATCACTAGAAGGCAAGCCCGGAAAGCCTCGTTTGAAGCCCCCTTTCCCTGCGGCTGTTGGTCTTTTCGGTTGCCCTTCCACCGTTGCTAACGTCGAGACCATTGCTGTCGCACCCACCATTTGTCGGCGAGGAGGCAGCTGGTTCGCCGGCTTCGGTCGTGAGCGTAACCAAGGTACCAAGCTCTATGCCATCTCCGGTCACGTCAACCGCCCCTGCGTTGTCGAGGAGGAGATGTCGATTCCCCTTCGCGACCTCATCGATAAGCACTGCGGTGGCGTTCGCGGCGGCTGGGACAACCTCAAGGCCGTCATCCCCGGCGGTTCATCTACTCCTATTCTTCCTAAACACATTTGCGACGATCAACTCATGGACTTTGACGCGCTCAAGGACTCCCAGTCTGGATTCGGCACAGCCGCCGTTATCGTCATGGACAAGTCAACTGATGTTGTCCGTGCCATCACCCGCCTTGCAAAGTTCTACCACCACGAGTCTTGCGGCCAGTGCACACCTTGCCGCGAAGGATCAAAGTGGACACACCAAATCATGGACCGCTTCTACAAGGGCCAGGCCCGCGAGCGCGAGATTGACATGCTGCAGGAGTTGACCAAGCAGGTTGAGGGTCACACGATTTGCGCGCTGGGTGAGGCCTTCGCATGGCCACTCCAGGGATTGATCAGGCATTTCAGGCCAGAGCTCGAGGCCAGGATAAAGGACTATGGGCTGAAGAACGGCGGCGAGGCGTTGGCTGGTGGATGGGCACATGATTCTGCCAAGAAGGGGCTACTTGTCTCGCCTGGTCAGTAGAGAGTTGTGAGCATCAGGCCGAAGACGTCTTGTACTTTGCATTTTCCCTTTTTTTTGTGTTGGCGTGTGCAAATGTTTGCTGAGTTGAGCTGTATATAGTATCTCGGCACGAATGAAGAGGACTCAAATTCGAACTTGGTCGTGGTATGCGATTTTTCCGTAGACCAAAGCAAGATGACATACACTAATACCGTATTCGCTCGCTATACGCCGCATACGCCTTTTCAACAAAAACCCCCCCGACCAGAAGAAAGGTTCGTTATCTTTTGACTCTGAACTCTCCCTTCTCATCATTATCGGACCGGGATTTGTGTCAAGTACCCATACAAATCTGAATAAACTCATCCCTGCTTATCGCATTATCATTATCCATGTCAAACTCCTCAATCATAGCGACCAGCTCATCATGCGACAGTGCCTCCCCCAATTCGCGTGCAACACGTGTGAGATCCTGCAAGGTGATGGTGCCCTTGTTGCCCTCGTCAAAGAGCTCGAAAGCCCTCAGGATCTCATCTCGTGGGTCCCTGCTCAATATCCTCTGGGCCATGAGTGTCTGGAAAGACTGAAAACTCAGCAGTTGCCGACCTGGCGCTGCGTACTGGTTTTGTTGTTGCCGTTGCTGCTTCGACTGCGCACCTTGCGGGGACGGGGTGCCATGTTGTTGCAGGATAGCCAAAATCTCCTGCTTGGGAAGGTCGAAGCCAAGAGCCTTCATGGCTACTTTGAGCTCGTGGTAGTCAATGTATCCGTCCTTGTCGAGGTCGAAGAGATTGAATGCCTCGCCAATCTCCTCTCTTTGCTCTTCGGTGAGTTCGGCCAGCGAGTTTGCGCCTGCAGCTTCCATGCGCTGGGCATTTTCGCGCGCAGCCCGCTCGCGTTCGATGCGCTCGGCTTCGAGGCGCTGCGCGTTCTTGGGGTTGGGCGGGAAGGCCGGCGTGTTGCTAAAGGTGGGTTGCGGTTGCGGCTGCTGCGGTGGTGCAGTGCGCCCCATGCCGTACCGGGGGCCGGTCCCAAGAGGGTTGGAGGAGCTGGCCATGTGTGGTGATTTGTTGTGGTGTATGCGTGTTTTGGCGAATGTGTGTGTGTGTGTGTGTGTGGTATATGGGTGTTTAGGGTCAAGCAGGGATGCGCGAGCGAGTTGTGAGTTGGTTGCAGCCGCGCAATCGCAGTTGAGCAAATGGGCGGCGGGCGAAACGGGTAGCCTGGCGGATTGCTGGATTGCGAAGACGCGAATTCCTTGTGTCCTATTCTAAATGACTTCTTTGTTTGGGTCGAGGTCACGATATGCACTTCTTTGGGACGCGAGGCGCGTTTGGGCGTGGAAGCTTAGCTACGGCTCTAGCGCGCTTTGTTGGTGGGGTCCGTAATGGGTAGGGCTGATGTCAAGGATATTGTTGTCCGTATTATGGTGCAGCCTTGCTGGGGTGGAAACCACAAGCCCGGGGGGACTAGGACTAGGTAGAGAATGGGCTGGGTGTGTACTCGCATTGCAGTTGAACACATGATTTCAGCACGCCTCGGCACCTGGGCAGCTGACTGCAGCACGACCGAAAAAAAAACATGTCGTAGTACAGTAATTCTTCATAGCCCACCACCCTTTCACACGCAGCAGCTGGGACGAAAGAGTATAGGCTCAAGGTGCATGAGCCTATTACAGTTGCCTCCGAAGCAAAGTATATGCGAGACAAAGAAGACGCATTGCAACACACTAGGACGGTCTTGACGAGTGCTGGCTGGAAGTCATGCATAGTCGACCATTTTTTTGGCCAGGCCAGTATCTGTTGGCGGGAAAGGTTCCAAGCTCGTGGTCGTGTAGGGGCAAGTCTGGTGGGCTGCGTTGGAGCGAATTTTCCTCAGTCCACCACCAGGCAGCCGTAGGTAGCAGCAGGCAGACCCAAGGAAGCCTCGGTCAAGACACCCAAATGAATGCGCCGACGTCCCATTCGCCAATTGCCGTCTTGGACTGCTCCTGTACAGGGGAGAGGGCCTAGTAGCGTTCTGCAGAGTGGTGTGCTGGTGACGGATGAGGGCCACGTGATGTTCCAGCAACGGCTTAGCGCCGTGTTGACGTGCGTGCTTTCCGTGCTTCCTCCTAAGTGCGACATCACCTCTGCTTTTGTGCTCCAGCAAACTCTCGCGCCCGTCGCTCTTTCACTTCCATGACGGCTTCCTTTACTACTTAATCTGCTCCGCTTCAGAGCTCCTTTTCTCTAATTTCTCTCCTTCCTTTCTCGCACGCCTGCAGTCGACCCCGCTGCGCGCTTGCCCATTCTCCGTTCCTTGGCGCGTTTTCCGCGAAGCTCGCTCTCCCACGCCTGCCTTTACGAGAGCTCTCTCCAACCCCCAATTCCATCATCCAACCCCGCCACGACGCGATCTCTCTGCGCGCATTGCTAGTCAACCACCAACCAAAACACGCGCAACCCGTTGGACCAATCCAACATGTCCTTCGGTGGTGGATTCGGCGGCTTCGGCGCCAACAGCAACAATAATAACAACCAGTCCACCGGCTTTGGTGGATTTGGATCAAGTAACAATAACAACAACAACACAGCTGGTAAGTGCAACCCTTGATGCATGATGATTCTGGATTCTTTCGAGCGTGACTGCCTCGATGCGCCTTGCGACATCGCCACGGCCTCATCGACGAACCGTGTCTAACATGCCCTGCGCCTCAGGCTTCGGCTCAAACGCGAATACCGGTACAAGCATATTCGGCGGCGCCGGCGCCGGCAATACTGGCAGCACCATGTTCGGCGCCGGCAACACCAGTTCGAGCTCGCCTTTCGGAGGCGGAGGTACGTGGAAAGCCTACGCTTTGCTATCGTGTCGCTCTCGTGGGAAGATTCGCGCGTACCAACAGTGTTCCCATCTGCCTGCGCATGCTTTGTCGATTGCCATCGTTATTCAATTCTGCGCAAGGATCCATGTTTTGAAAATTCTACCTAGAATCAACAGACTGACTTTGACCCATAGGTGGCTTCGGCGCCAACACAAACAACAACACTGCCTTTGGCTCGAAACCCTTCGGTAGCTCAACGACCGGCGGCGGACTGTTCGGTGGCGGTGGCGCTACTGGTGGCAACGCATTTGGAGGAGGCTTCGGCGCGACCAACAACAATACCACGTCCGCATTTGGTGCCACAAACACAAATACGGGAGGAGGCCTATTTGGCCAGAGCAAGCCAGCTGGCTTTGGCGCTGCAGCAACAACTGGCGGTGGCCTTTTCGGTGGCGGAAATACCAGCGGCGGATTTGGCTCCACCAATGTCAACACCACTACAGGCGGATTCGGTGCCAATACAGGCGGTGCCTTCGGCGCTGGCAGCAACCCTCCCCCAAACAACGGCACTGCCAACACACCCTTCCAGCCATTCTCCGAGAAGGATGGTACTACCGGCAACGCACAGTCGCAATACCAGACCATCACATTTCAACAACCGTACCAGACATACTCTCTTGAAGAATTGCGTGTAGCCGATTACAACCAAGGTCGCCGGTATGGCAACGGCGGAAATGGTCAAGCCGGAGCGTTCGGACAAAGCACCGGGTTTGGAGGCTTTGGTAGCAACACAAACACAACTGCTACTACAGGCTTCGGGGCCAATGCCAACACTGGCGGTAGTCTGTTCGGAGGCGGCAATGCCAATACCAATACCAACACCACATCAGCATTTGGTCAGAACACTGGAGGCTCAGCGTTTGGCGCAAACAACAACACGGCTGGTGGCGGTCTCTTTGGTCAAGCCAAGCCTGCGACTACGGGACTTTTCGGTTCCACCAACAATGCCTCGACTGGCACAACTGGTGGCCTCTTCGGAGGCAGCTCCACTAACAATACGACCGGAGGATTTGGCTCTGGTGGTGGTGGGTTTGGTTCTTCGACAACTGGCAGTGGTCTCTTCGGTCAAAACAAGCCTGCGGCAACGGGCGGTCTATTTGGTGGTGCTAACACCAACAATACCACATCCACGCCATTCGGTGGTTCAACAAATACCGGAGGCGCTTTCGGCCAATCGAATACTGGTGGTGGCCTCTTCGGCCAGTCCAACAACCAAACCACCACATCTGCATTCGGTGCCAACAACACCACCACAAACACTGGTGGCGGTGGACTATTTGGCGGCACTACTGGCGGAGGTTTTGGACAAAACAGTCAGGCTCCGGCTCAAAACACTACATCCGGTGGTCTCTTCGGCGGCGGTGGCGGATTCGGGCAGAACAACCAACAGAACCAGCAGAAGCCTGGCGGTCTATTTGGCGGCGCAAGCGCTGGTACTACAGGCGGCGGTCTCTTTGGTCAAACCAACCAGAGCCAGCCATCTACTGGGGGTCTATTTGGCGGCTCTACTGCTAACAACAACAACAACACTGGAGGTGGTCTTTTTGGTCAGAAGCCTGCTACCGGGGGCACCTCTCTCTTTGGTGGTGGCAACACTACCAACACAGGAACCTCTGGTGGAGGCTTGTTTGGTAACCTCGGTGCTTCGAACAACCAACAAAACACTGGGGGCTCAAGCCTCTTCGGTGGTCAAAACAACAATCAGCAGAAGCCCGGCGGCCTATTCGGCGGTTCCACGGCCAACACGAACACAGGAGGCGGTCTCTTTGGCGGTGGGCAACAGAACAACCAGTCAAACTTGGGCGGATCCCTCTTCTCTAGCCAAAACCAGCAGCCACAGCAACAGCAAAACCAGAACAGTCTGTTTGGTGCTTCTGGAAGTTCTCTTCTCAACACCTCTATTGCCACCAACCCCTATGGCAATGATGCTCTATTCGCTGGCCTTCAGACTCCTACCCAGAGCCCTGGCCCGATCGCAACCCCGCTATCCAGCAGCCAGAAGAACAAGAGCAAAGCGATACTTCCTCAGCACAAGCTGAACCCATCTGCATCGACGCGTCTTCTTACTCCCCAGAGTAAATTGGGCGGTTATGGATTCAGCTATTCGTCCTACGGCGGATCATCTGGTGCTTCGAGTCTGGCTGGTAGCACGGGTTTCAGTGGAAGTCTCTTTGCAAACGGTCACCTCTCTAGGTCACTAGGGAAGAGCGTGTCCACCAGCAACCTCCGTAACAACTTCACTCCGGACACTAGCATACTTTCTCCAGGCGCATTCACCACTACTGGTCGCAATTTCGGTAACGGCAGTCTCAAGCGACTAAATATCAACCGAAACATCAATGGCGGCCGCACCCCACTGTTCGATGAACCCTCGCAGAAGCGCGTTAGCTTTGCTCCTGGTGAAGATGTCAACGGAGAGACGAACGGAGAGACCGCCTTAGTGGTTCGAAGGGACGAGGATGACGCCTCCCCCAGGGCTGCTGATAACGAGACAAACGGCGAGTCCTCTCGCCCAGCCATGCAGCAAGTCAATGGCACAGAACTCGCGCGCGTTGATGACCCAGCGCTTGCACCGAAATCAGCATCTTCTGTTAATATTCAGCCTGGACAGGACCCCAAGCCCGGCGAATACTGGTCCAGCCCACCGCTTGAGCAGTTGAAGAGGATGAGTAAGCAGGAGCTCAAGAGTGTATCAGACTTCATTGTTGGCCGTCACAACATTGGTCAGATCAAGTTCCATCACGGCAAGCCTGTCGACTTGTCGGAAGTTGACCTCGATAAGCTGTTCGGTGATATCGTGCAGTTAAATGCACGTAACGCCACCGTCTATGGAGAGAGCTGCACATGCCTGCCAAAGCCACCGCTGGGAAGTGCCCTGAACCAGCCTTCTGAAATCATTCTTGGCAATTCATGGCCTCGCAACAGGGCTGGCAAGAAGGATATCAAGCATCTTGAGCGTCTCAAGCGAGTGGCCGGAACGACGTTCATCAAGTACAACCAGACCACGGGTGAATGGACGTTTACTGTCCCTCATTTTTCCTCGTACGGCCTGGATTATGATGACTACAGCGACGACGAAGATGAATATTCGAGCGAGCTGAGTGACGTTCCTGATACCCCAGCAGATCAGCAACATCGCTCTAGTCAAATGACCAGCACTCCCCAGCAGGAGTCCTTCGTTAGTCCTCAATCTCAGTCTCAGTCCAGCCCTGATGACACGTTCGACTTCAAGAAGGGAATGCGATCGCGCTCCAGCGTACCAGGTGGCTTTGGCGATGAAACCATGTATGAGGACGACGAAGAGATGCATGATACTCGAGGCGAATCTTTTTTAGGGCGTCGCTCCGTGGGTTCGCTTGATGGTCAGCAAGACGCTGACCACTCTGAAGAGAGCGAATTAGATTTGGTGCACGACCAGAGCATGGCGGATTCTGTATCGGGACCATTTCGAACCACGGAGCGAGCAACCGTCATGGACGATCCATTCAGGGGCTCATTGATGCCAAAGTCTATCCTCAAACCCAGTCAATTCGCCAAGCCCGGCGCAGGAACACCAACGAAAGCGCAACCGATTTTTGATGATGACTGGGCGAATCAGCTCCAACGCACCATCAGCCCCAAGAAACATGATCGACAGGCCCTTCGCGAGAGCCAGGGCAACGTACTACGTGAACACGAAACCAACCCTACGAAGCTTTCCCAATCCATTGTTGGTCGACCAATGACTACGGCCATGGATTTGATGGACTCTCTTTTCGGCGAGACGGAGAACCAACAGGCTCCCAAGCGTGGTGGACATGGCATCGAGGTTTGACTTCCCTTCCCCTTTGGCGTTTGTATATGATGGGGCGCGGTCTGTGGCAGGTTTCCTACGTGGCTCTCCTTCATAGATTGACGCTTGGACCTTACGTCCGCCCATGTATGTAGTCACAAATTGATATGGGACAAGATTGCTGAAACTCTTGTCTCTAGTTACCCTATTCCAAGCGACCCAAGACCGCATCCGAGCTCGACCAGCTCACCGATGCCGACAAAGACTTTCACAGTTGCAGCAAACCTCGCTTTAGCGAATCCAACATTCTTATCTACGGCAGCAAAGGACCAGCGCACCTCGAAGGTGGCGTCTTCCTTACAGCTCAAGAACCGCTCGTGGATGCTACCAAGGATGTACGCTTTGTGAAGCTGCCTACATTTGACGACGTAAGCAGACACCCACATCATTCTCGTCATACATATGGGTCACTAATCAACTCCAGTCTGTTCCTGAAACTTTATTGCTCTACAAGCAGCATACAAAGATATCCACTACTGACGCTGCACCTTCAGCAAAGGTCTTGACTGATCCCGCTCCATTGGAGTTCTCTGTTGTATCAAGGGCTGTAGCTCTCGACACCGCAGCAGGCGTGCATGAACAGCAAGCATGGCAATTGCTTTCGCTTCTATTTGATGATGCCGACAGAATCCCAGCTGGCGTGCAAGTGGACGATATGCAGTCATACAGGAAAGAGAAGCTGTCGGACTTTTGGAAACTGCTTGTCTGGGATGATGCACAGAAACACGCCCAACAAGCGGCTTCGCCCGAAGAATCTGCTATCGCACAGCTCAGTTGCAACAATGTCGCCGATGCCTGCCACTCTCTATTGGATGGTCTCGATTTGCGACTGGCAACAATGGTTGCTCAAATCGGCGGCGATGATACGATGCGTGAGAGTATGCATGCGCAGATTGAAGAATGGCGACGTCTAGATGTTCTTGCTGAGATGGAGGATTCTCAACGTGCCTTATACGAGCTCCTTGCTGGCAATTGCACTCAGTCAGAGGGCAAGATGGGAGCGGGTCGGGAGAACCACGCTTCTACTTTCAACATCTCAAGTCGTTTCGGTCTTGACTGGCGACGGGCCTTTGGACTGCGCCTGTGGTATGGCACGCTAGCGAACGAACCTATCGAGATGGCTGTTGCACAATTTGCCGACGCTGTTAGAGATGGTAGGGAAGCTGTCAAGCCAGTCCCATGGTTTGTTCAGAACAACGTCGACATGGGCTGGAAAGACCCTGCAGCTGAACACCGAGAGGATCTGCTTTGGGGTATTCTCAAACTCTATACTTCGGCGAAGATAGACCTTCCCGCTAACATCGAAAATGTCCTGGCTCCCGAGAACGTCTCCGGCAATCCTTTGAATGCTCGCCTCTCATTCCAGCTTTTCCAGCTCTTCAAGTCACGGCTAGACGATGCAAGCGAGGCGGAAGAGCGCAAGGTCCCTATGCCTACTTCTCGTGGTCATGATGATGGCGAGGAAAACTTTCGCAGGTCGCTGCAATCATGGACCGCTCCAGGTGCTGAAGACGAGGTACAAGATGCAAATCCGCTTGTTGAACTGGGCGATAAAATCACCCTCACATACGCGGCTTCGCTACATACTCCGGAACACTGGACTACCGCTATTTGGGTCTATACTCATCTGTCTTCCGCCCCAATGCGCGAGCACTACATACGCTCGTTGATCAACCAGTTCTCTAGTTCATTCGTTCTGGAAGACGATAATCCCACATACGTATATCTCACACGGGACCTTCATGTGCCGTCAACATGGCTGCATGCGGCTGCTGCCTTGCAAGCGAGGTCAAAGGGTGATGCCCTACGCGAGGCAACGCATCTCATCAAAGCTGAAGAGTTAGAAGAGGCGCATGAAGTACTTTGCAGAAAGG
>Ga0265798_10004474_pt1 | contig 19233 bp, 15 predicted proteins | sample P3T30metagenome_FD_192430 | JGI IMG/M metagenome (GOLD analysis project Ga0265798, IMG submission 192430) | Plant litter microbial communities from East Loma Ridge, Irvine, California - P3 T30 | ecosystem: Environmental > Terrestrial > Plant litter > Unclassified | place: USA: California... | reverse complement strand
ACGCAATGCAGCCAGCGCCGTGATCGCCTTGCTGATCGAGCCGGCCTGAAAGAGTGTGACTGGCGTTATCGGTGTCCCACCCGCTCGTGTCACCCCGTAACCCTTAGACCAGTCTACGACGCCGCCATGCAGTACGGCGACACTGACTCCAGGCACGTTCAACCGGCGCATTTCCGCTTCAATCGTGCGGCGCGGGGCTGGCATACCCGAAAGCACGACGGCCGGCGTTAGTCCGCGCTCAACCGCAGCAATCTTCGAAGGCGTAGGAAGAGCCTGTTGGGCTGCTGCGGGGAGAGGCAACAAGGCCATGATGTACGCCACTCGTATCAACGTGCTCATTAGTCTCGCTCCACGTGTATTACCTATGCAATACACGTGATATTATCGTGTAGCAAGGCACCCGTCGTTCTTAGGTGTCTTTCGCATCGTTATGCGTGGGTTCCCGTTTCACCATCGCACTGAGAAAGCTCACTGATCGTGTCGAGCGGGTGTTCATCTGCGGGAAAAGGCGACCGGGCATCAGCCTGCTCCCATTAGGAGTAACTTTGCCCGATCGGTCAGCGCGATATGATCGGGCAACAACGCCAATGTCTGTGCCGCCAGCATGGTGCTGCCCACGTTGGCATCGAAGGTGAAAAGGCTGTCACGGAAAGCGAAGCTCAGGTTCACCGTTGCTCCGACGCTTTGCACATCGACCTGAATGATGTCACCCCAGCCCCGGAAACGCAGCATTGCGATCCGATAGGTGATGCCATCGGATTGGATGACGAGGCGGGGGTTAAGATTGTTGCTCGCGAACCCGATCCACGGTAGGCCCCGCAACCCACTGAAGGTGGCGATCAGCGGCACGATCTTCCCACCGTTACCATCGTTGATGATCGGCAATGGCGTGATCGATGGTCGGCCGGAGCGTAGCCAGCGCCATATGAGCCACGGCAGGCCGAAGGTGACGAGCAGGCCGCCGAGAAACAGCAACGTTTCGACCATGAGCTTTTGCGCCGGCTCACTCATCCAGTTCACCACATCCCGTTCCTGCCATCTGCCGGCAGAGCGGCGCCAGAGACCGGAACAGGATCAGCGCCGCGTACGATAGAGCACCGGCCAGTCCCCCGGCATCGTACCGCCGCAGCGCGCCTGCCACTGGAACGCAGAGACGCGAAAGGCCTTTCCATCGAACGTCCATTCCGTGGCTCTGCCACAATCGGCGATGCCCCGTCCCTTGGCGAACTCGCGGAAAATGCGGGTGTCGGGATCGTAGCCGCCCTCGATATATTCCCCGACGCTATCGCCGTCGGCCGGCGGGGCTGCCGGGGGATCGGGCAGCTTCAGCACCATCGCCGCGGCCGGCCGATCACGGGGCGTGCGAAATACCAGCACGGAGGTTTGATAGGCGTACCGGCTGCAACCCAGCACGACGATCGCGTCCGATGTCGTCATCGGATAGGCGGCATCTTCACCATCCGGCTCGCGATCGCATTCATGGGCCGCGAAAATGCCGGAGTGGAGCTTCCGCACTGCCGCGGCCAGCGCCTTCGGGTTCCTCAGCGCCGGGGCAGTCGGCCCCGCCCGAACGACCGGAAGCGGAGCCGGGGGCGGCGTTGCGCTGGCCGGGGCCGGACCGGGACGCATCAGCGCACTGGCATTACCGACCCGGCCCTGCGCCTCATCCATCGCCAGCAGGACCGCCGCCAGTCCCTGTAGCGAAAGATGACTCGCATCAGTCGGATCCAGCACGAGGCGCGGTGCATCGACGATGGCGCGGATGAAACGACGCGCCGGATCACCCGAAAGCTTCGCATCCTGCCCGTCGCCACTCAGCCGCCACGGCAGACGGGAAAGCGGCGCAGCGCCGGATGCGTGAAATCCAGCCGGGTCCAACCGGCGTTCGGCCCATGTCCGGACCGTGATCGCGCCGCTTGGCCCGGCCTTCCGGACGATGTCGAGGCCGATATTCTCAGGCTCGACCTCCGCGCGCTCCCGGGCCGGGTCGGATGCGTGCCGCGCCAGGCAGTCGCGCGTGTTATCGCAGGCGATCAGCCAGTCGCCTATTTCGCGATAGACCGGGCGTACTGTCTGCGCTATCGCAGTACCGGAGCAAGCAGCCATTAGCACCATCGCAGCCGCTGCCAGACGCTGCGATACCATCCTCATCCGATCAGCGGTGGATTGCATGGCTCCCCGCTTAGCCGATGGTGGTCGGACATGAGAAGCTTTCTCGATTGACCATCCCTTTTGAGAATCGGCTGATGGCAGCGGTGTGCAGAAAACGGCCGTTTTCTGAACGCCGACGTACTGGCCGGCTAGAGCCGGCCGTTGCCACGGGCCAGTGTTCATCAACCGGTTCGGAAAACAATGTGCCGAAATGGCCCACGTACACGAGCTATCCGCACCGACGAGCCCGATAGCTGCCGGCTTACAATGGCCCCTCGCCAGTTGGCTTAATGCTTGTGCCGAATGATCGCAGGAACGACGCCGTTAAAGACCTGTTACCAGACGCCCTCTATGGCACGGATCAAGCGACTGACGATCGTCCTCTGCCTCGTCGGATGACTAATTCCGTCCGGAGCTGCCATTCCCAACTAGCTGCTCGAACGGCTTAGGTTAGTCGATACCGGCCTCGCCCATCGCCTGCGCAGCCTGACCCAAAGGCGGACATAGGGCCCGTAGGCAGCGATCCCCGTAAGCGAACCTTCGTTCATCTTCGACAGGCCGTCGGCCGCCCGCACCGGAGGTGCGAATGGTCGCCGTAATTCCTCAAGCTCCGAACGCGCCATCGATGGTGTGCATTGCGCCTTTTACAAAGCTTGCCTCAGAGCCAGCCAGCCATGCCACCATCGCCGCTACTTCTTCCGGTCGGCCGTGGCGTTTGATAGCCATGAAGCTGTGCATGAGTTCCTTCAGCGGTCCATCCGCTGGGTTCACCTCGGTATCGATCGGTCCGGACTGCACGATGTTGATCGTGATGCCGCAGGGGCCGAAATCGCGCGCCAGCCCGCGTGCCAGTCCCTGCAGCGCCGACTTGCTCAGCGCATAGGACGCCATGCCCGCGCTTGTGCCGGATTCACCATCGAGTCGTCCGGTAACCAGGCAAAAAGCGACAGCCTCGCAGCGCGGTCTATTCTAACAAAACGCTGGTTAAAGAGATCGAGGCGCAAACGGTTCCCACGGTCCGCAGGCGTCCTCGCCGGTCGATACGCGCACCCTCTTTCCGAGGGCCGCTACGCCCGTGATCCGGCCTCGGCTTGACCCAATTCTGACATACCTGCTTTCCTACATCACGAGGTCTATTTCCGGAATAGCCCGCCGCGGCCCGTGTACACCGCTGGATTTTTCATTTGACATGACACCCAAACATACGCTGTTTCTCTAAAAAACATCTGGAGGGTGCCATGACCGGTCGAAAGTTCACGCTCAGAGGCCACTATTGCGGGGCGGCGATGATCGCGTTGACCGCGTCGCTCGGCTCGCCCGCATTGGCGCAGGTCGCTTCGACCCCGCCGGCGGACGCCGTCCTGCCGCGCCCGGTTGGCAACCCCCAAATCGAGGACTCGGGCGACATCGTCGTGACCGGCTCGTTGATCCGGGGAACGCCGCGCGACGCCGCGCTTCCGGTCGATGTGATCTCGTCCGATGCGCTCCGGCGCAGCGGGATCAACTCGCCGCTCGAACTCATCAAGCAATTGCCGTCCAGCGGCACCGTGCTGGGCGACAGCAACCAGTTTAATGCCGCCGCGCAAAGCTATATCGGCGTCGGCAGCATCAACCTGCGCAACCTCGGCGCCGCCCGCACTCTGGTGCTGCTCAACAGCCGGCGCACGATCACCACGCCGGGCACGGGTTTCGTCGATACCAACCTGTTGCCCCTGTTCGCGCTCGAACGGGTCGAGGTGCTGAAGGATGGCGCAGCGACGACCTACGGGTCCGATGCCGTCGCAGGCGTGGTCAATTTCATCACACGCAACAAGTTCAACGGCATCGAGGTGCAGGGCGATTACACCGGGGTCCGCAGTTCCGACGACAATTACACGATGTCCGTCCTGGCCGGGCATACGTTCGGCAGCGTCAACATCTATGCCGGTTTCGGCTATCAGCACCGTTCGGAACTGGAGACGCGCGCGCGCAAATATACCCAGCTTCCCTACGGGGTGAACCCGGCGGGCTATTCGTCGCTCAGCAATCCTGGCACGTTCATCCTCGGGGTCAATCCGGCCGGGCCGTTTCGCAACGATCCCGCCAACGTGACCAACAATCCGCGGACCGGCCTGTTGTCCAACGTCGTCGCGGATTCCAATTGCGCGAGCCTGGGCGGCACGCTGGCGACCAGCCCGACCTGCTTCTTTTCCTACGTTCCGTACGACAACATCATCGAGGACGAGAACAGGTACCAGGCCTTTGGCCGGATGACCGTCGATCTCACCGATACGTTACGCTTCCGCGCCGATGTATTGTGGGCGCGCACTGACGTCCCCAACGTCCGCGTATCGCCAAGCTATCTGCCGCAACAGGGGCCGCGCGGTCCGGGGACCGCCTTCGGATTCTTCGTCCCGCAAACCAATCCGGGGTTTGCAGCCTTCCAAGCGCAGACCGGCGCATTGTTCCCAGGGCAGCGGAATGCGGCGTCGCCATCGGCGATCGCAGGCGCGGGTGCGTATTTCATCTCCTACCGCCCGTTCGCGACCGGCGGTAATCCCGCTTTCCCCGACGATTTCGGCTTTGGCGGTCAGGTCGGCCAACGAACCAACGACGCGTACCGTGTCTCCGCCGGGTTCGAAGGCGATCTTACGAGTGCGATAAGCTTCGACGTGACGGGTACGTTCAACCGGTCGACGCGCTACCAGCAGATAACCGACATCGTCAGCACGCGATTGCAGAACGCTCTCGACGGTCTCGGTGGCGCGTCCTGCGATCCGCGGTCGGGCACGCCGGGCTTGGGCGGCTGCCAGTATTTCAACCCGTTCTCGAATGCGATCCCCGGCAATCCGGCGCTCGGGCTGACCAATCCCGGTTATATCTCCGCCAATGCGAACGATCCCGCGCTCGTCTCCTCGATGTTCGAAAAGATCGGCTATCGCTGGAAGGAGGAACAGTTCGTCGGTGACGCGGTGATCAGCGGCAAGCTGTTCACGCTCGGCGGGCGCGACGTCAGCTTCGCACTCGGCGGGCAGTACCGCACCGTGAACTACAGCGCGAAACCGCTCAACCCGCTTGAAAACCAGCTGCTTAACCCCTGCCCCATTCCGAGCGATCTGACATGCTCGGCACAGACAGGCCCGTTGACGTTCATCGGCCTGCAGACGCCGGTCAACGTTTCGCAAAGCGTCTATGCGGTGCTGGGCGAACTCAACGTGCCCCTCACCGAACGGCTCAATGTCCAGCTTGCGGTACGGCGCGAGGATTATGGCGGCGGTATCGGCTCGACCACCAACCCGAAAGCGAACGTCCGCTGGGAGGTGCTGAACTTCCTCACGTTGCGCGGCTCGGTCGGCACCACCTTCCGTGGGCCGCTTCCGTCGCAAACCTCGCCAACGCGCGCGACGACACTCGTCGGACTGGCGGCGGTGGGCAACAACAACCGAGCGGTCGATCTGATCGGCAATCCGGATCTCAAGCCCGAAAAGGCGTTCAACTGGAGCACCGGTGCGATCGTCAAGGTGCGCGGGCTGACGCTGACGGCGGACTATTACAGCATCCGGCTGAAAGACAAGATCGTCTCGCTGCCCGGAACGCTGACCGCCAACAGCGTTGCGGGGGTCGGGACCGGGGCGCAGTTCGTCAATTGCGCCTCGCCGTTCCGGAACCTCGTCGTGTTCGGCGACAACAACACCTGCACGCAAGGGGTAACCACCGGCAACGATCTCGCCCGCGTCCTTTCGCCCTATGTCAACGGTTCGACAACCAATATCCGCGGTCTGGATCTGACGGCCGACCTGCGCTTCCCCGCACTGGGCGGGACGCTCAATCTGGGCGCGAACGCCAGCGTGGTGCTGCGATACGACGTCTCGGCCTTTCAACTGAACGGCGTGCTTTTCTCCAGCGCGTACAAGGCGCTCGGCTTCTCGAATTACGATCGGGAGCCGGGTACGATGTCGAAATGGCGCGGCAACGGCTATGTGAACTACGCCACCGGCCCGCTGAACGCGCGCTATAACGTGACGTATATCGATGGCGTGACGGACAATCGCTACGCCGCGCCGGCCTTCGCCAATACAGCGATCGGCACGACCGATTTCGGCCGGACGATCCGCCCCTATGTGCAGCAGGATGCGGTGATCACCTACGATCTCGACGTCGCCGGCTCGCCGATACAGCTCCAGGCCGCGGTCATCAACCTGTTCGACCGCAACCCGTCCGCGGCCCGGCTGGAGTATGGCTATGATCCTTATATCGGCAATCCGATCGGCCGCACCTGGCGACTGGGATTACGGGCGACGTTCTGATTGCCTGCCCAATCGCGATCGGCGAATACCGCCCTCGCGCTCCTTCCCGGCCAGGGCCGATTCCGGTGCAGGCCACGATCCATCCGACCCAAATGCATGTTCTGGAGACGCGGCGATGAGTGATATTGCGGATTATGTCGCGCGCGATTTCGGGACGTTCGCGGACCTGGTCGCGCTGCAGGGCAAGGCGGTGCCGAACGCGGTCGCCGTGATCGGCGAAACCGGCCAGATCACTTATGCCGATCTGAACGCCCGTGCCGATCGTATCGCCACCGCGCTCCAGCGGGACGGCGTACGGGCGGGGGACGTCGTCGCGATCTGTGCTGCGGCGTCGATCAATTATATCGCGGTGTTCCTCGGCACGCTGCGCACGGGGGCGGCAATATCGCCGCTGGCGCCATCCGCGACGCCCGAACAATTGCTCGCGATGATCGGTGACAGCGGCGCAAGCCATCTGTTCGCCGACACGGAAAGCTCACAGCATCTGCGGGGCGTGGCGGATCGAATCCATGCCCGGCAGGTCGCCCTGACACCGGGTGCCGCGGGCGAAGCGCTCGCGGACTGGCTCGCGCCGCCGGGGTCGGTTCCCGCACCGGTTTCGATCGATCCCGATGCCGCGTTCAACATCATCTATTCCTCCGGCACGACCGGAACGCCGAAGGGGATCGTGCAAAGTCACGGCATGCGCTGGCCGCATGTCCATCGCGCCGATCCGCCCGGCTATGGCACGGGCGCGGTGGCGATCATATCGACGCCGCTCTATTCGAACACCACGTTGGTCAGCGTCATCCCTGCCCTTGCCGGCGGTGGCACGATCGTTCTGATGGCGAAATTCGACCCGCGGCGCTTTCTCGAACTCAGCGAGCGTCATCGCGTCAATTTCGCGATGCTGGTCCCCGTACAGTATCGCCGGATCCTCGACGTGCCGGACTTTGATCGCTTTGACCTGTCGAGCTATTACATGAAATATTCGACGTCGGCGCCGTTCGCGGCAGATCTCAAGGCCGAAGTGCTTCGGCGCTGGCCCGGCGGACTGACCGAGTTCTACGGCATGACCGAAGGTGGCGGATCCTGCATGCTCGCCGCGCACGAATATCCGGACAAGCTCGCCACGGTCGGCAAACCCATGCCGGGTCACAAAATGTACGTCATCGACGATGCGGGCAAGGTCTTGCCGCCGGGATCGATCGGCGAAGTCGTCGGACGATCGCCATCGATGATGAACGGGTATCACAATCAACCGGGCAAGACTGCCGAGGCGGAATGGTTCGCGCCCGACGGCAAGCGCTTCATCCGCACCGGGGATATCGCCAGCGTCGATGCCGACGGCTTCTTTACGATCATCGGCCGCGTCAAGGATCTGATCATCTCGGGCGGGATCAACATCTATCCGGTCGATCTTGAGGATGTGCTGGTCGCGCATCCGGCGGTGCAGGAAGCCGCGGTCGTCGGCATCCCCTCCGAACGCTGGGGCGAGACGCCGGTCGGCTTCGTGACGGTGGAACGGGACGTGCCCATCGACGCCGACGGCATCCGTGCTTGGGCCAATGCGCAGCTCGGCAAGATGCAGCGACTGTCCGAAGTCCGGATCGTCGACGATCTGCCACGCAACGCGATCGGCAAGATCATGAAGCGCGAATTGCAGGATCGCTATGCGGCTTCAAAGGAAAAGGAGATCATCGGATGAGCGGGCAACTGCATGGAAAGGTGGCGGTCGTCACCGGCGGTACGTCGGGGATCGGCCAGGCGACCGTGGAACTCTTCGTCGAGCAGGGCGCGACCGTCCTCTTCGTCGGGCGCAGCACGGACAAGGGCAAGGCGATCGAGGCGCGGATCGGCGGCAACGCGCACTATCTGCCGGGCGACGTCACGCGCGAGGAGGACATCAAGTCCGCGATCGATACCGCGGTCGAACGCTTCGGGCGTCTGGACTGCCTGTTCAGCAATGCCGGCGGCCCCGCGCCCGGCGGGCTGGAGACGGTGACGCCGGCGCAGTTCCATGCCGCGATGGATCTGCTGCTGGGCAGCGTCATTTTCGGGATCAAGCATGCCGCGCCGGTGATGAAGCGCCAGGGCCGCGGGGCGATCGTCAACAATTCCAGCGTCGCCGCGTTGCGCACGCACATGGGTGAATATCTTTACAGCGCCGCGAAAGCCGCCGTCACGCAGATCACGAAAGTCGCCGGGATGGAACTCGCGCCGTACGGCGTCACCGTGAACAGCGTCTCACCGGGTGGTATCGCCACGCCGATCTTCTTCGGCGGCTCGGCCCGGGCGAACACGATGGATCAGGATCACGTCGCCGCGAGCATGGCCAAGCTGGAACGCAACCTCGCCACCGCGACTCCGCTGCAACGCTCCGGAATGCCGCGCGACATCGCCCACGGGGTGCTCTACCTCGCAAGCGACGCCGGCGCGTACGTCAATTGTCACGATCTGGTCATCGACGCCGGAATGACGGCCGCCGGGCGCAGCAGCTTCGCACTCTGACCGGCGGCACGCGCCGCGGCCGTCACAGACTGGCCAGCGTCCGCCCCTCCGCCACCAGCCGCACGAGCAGATCGGCGGGTTTGTACCACGCGTTCGTCGCGCCCAGTTCCTCGCTGCGTGCTAGGACGCGGTCCAGCCCGACGCTGTCGGCCCAGCGCATCGGCCCACCATTGCCCTGCGGCCAGCCATAGCCGAACAGCCATACCAGATCGATGTCGGACGGCCGTTGCGCTTTCCCCTCCTGCAGGATCTTCACCCCTTCGTTGACCAGCGGAAACAGGCAGGTTTCGAGGATTTCCCGGTCCGAAACCTCCGCCGCACCGTCGGGCGCCTTCAGCGTCGCACGGATCAGTTCCGCCACTACGGGCGACGGCGACGGCGTGCGGTTCTCGTCATAATCGTAGAAGCCCGCGTGCGTCTTCTGGCCGCGCCGGTCCGCCTCGCACAACGCGTCGCGCAGCGGGTTGCCCGTGTTCGCGCCCTTGCTCCAGCCGATATCCAGCCCGGCCAGATCGCTCATCTCGAACGGTCCCATCTTGAAGCCGAACGCTTTCAGCACCCGATCGACGTCCCAGGGCATCACGCCCCACGCGAGCAGCGCATTGGCCTGCGCCTGGCGTGGATACAGCATGCGATTGCCGACGAATCCCGGGCACACGCCGACGACCACCGCGATCTTCCCGATGTCGCGCGCGATCTTCATCGCGGTGACCAGCACAGCGTCCGACGTCGCCGCGCCGCGCACAACTTCCAGCAGCTTCATGACGTTGGCGGGCGAGAAGAAATGCAGCCCGATTACCGAGTCCGGACGGCCGGTCACCGATGCGATCTCGTCGACGTCGAGACCCGACGTGTTCGATGCCAGGATCGCGCCCGGCCTGGCGATCGCATCGAGACGCCGGAAGATGTCCTTCTTCAGCTCCATGCTTTCGAACACCGCTTCGATGATCAGGTCGCAATCGCTGAGATCCTGCAGGTCGAGCGTCCCCGTGATCGCCGCCATCCGGACGTCCACTTCCTCCATCGGGAAGCGCCCGCGACCGGCGCTGCGTTCGTAATGGCCGCGCACCGTCTTCAGCCCGCGATCCAGTGCCGCCTGCTTGGTCTCGACGATCGTCACCGGTATCCCGATATTCACGAAGTTCATGGCGATCCCGCCGCCCATCGTACCGCCGCCGATGATCCCGACCCTGGCGACCGGCAACGGCTGGACGTCGGGCAATACGTCGTCGATCACGTTGGCACGGGCGATAGCCTCGCCGATATAGGCCGCGATGTCGCCGCTGTCGTTCGTCATGCTGTATACTCCGGTTTGCCGATCACAGATATTTCCCGAACCAGTCGAGCGCGAGCGTCGTAGCAGGCTCGAAATATTCGTCGTAAAGCGCGTAATGTTTGCAAGGATAGGTATGGTACGCGCTGGGTGCGTTCTGCCGGATCATCGTGTGCGCGGCGAAACCATGTTCCAGCCGGTTGTTCAGTTCCTCGAACTCCGCGTCGATGATCAGCGTCGGAACCTTCACCCTCGCCGCCGCGCCGAGTTGCGAATGCTCCGCCATGCGCGCGATGTCGGGCGTACCCTTGAGGCCGGGAACACCGTCCAGCCCGTCCTGCGGCACCAGCGAATCGATCTCCCCGCGCGCCTTGCGAGCGCCACGCGCCCGCGCCGCGCCCTTGTAGCGATCCGGAAAACCGAAACCGCCGATCTGCGCGACCACGGCCCGGATCCGATCGTCGTTGCCGGCCGTGAAGACGGCATGCCCGCCGCCATAGCTCGTGCCCCAGATGCCGATACGCGCCGTATCGACACAGGGTTCGCTGGCAAGCAGCGCGAGGCAGTTCTTGACGTCCGTCGTTTGGTCGATCGGATCGACGATCTCGCGCAGCACCCGCACGGTCAGCACCTGTTCGCCGGCCTCGAGCAAGGGGGGCACATCCCGCGTGGCGACGATGCGCCCGTCGGAATCGCCCCAGCCCCGATAATCGAACGTCATGGTCAGATAGCCCGCCCGCGCGAACGTCTCCGCATAGCGCGCCAGATTGTCCTTCAGGCCACCCCAGCCGTGGCATAGCAACAGCGCCGGAAACCCTTCCGCCGGCCGCTCGCCGCCGGGCGTGAAGACCTCCGCGGCAAGCCGGGTGCCTTCGCTGAAAAGATGTACCGGCTTTCTTTTTATATCGCCCGACATAGCCTTCACCCTATCCCTGCGCCCGCCGTCGCCGGTTCCGTCAGCAGAAAACCAATCTTCGCCGCGACATGTTGCAGCGCTTGACACTGACGTAGAGAGTATACGATCATACTGCAATTCTCAAATAGCATCGAAGTGCCGATGCTGCAGTCGAAGGAACTGGCATGTCGGAAGCTCTTATAGTCTCGACCGCGCGGACGCCGATCGGCAAGGCCTATCGCGGCGCCTTCAACGATACGCAGGGGCAGGCGCTGGCCGGCCATGCCATCGGGGAGGCCGTGCGCCGCGCCGGAATCGACCCCGCGCAGATCGAGGATGTCGTGATGGGCTGCGCGTTGCAGCAGGGATCGACCGGCTTCAACGTCGCGCGTCAGGGCGCGTTGTGGGCCGGATTGCCCGAAAGCGTGCCCGGCACGACGGTGGATCGCCAGTGCGGGTCCGGCCTGATGGCGATCGCCGCGGCGGCCAACCGCATCATGGTGGGGGAACAGAAGATCGCGGTCGCCGGGGGCGTCGAGTCGATCAGCCTCGTCCAGACGCCGAAGATGAACGGCCATCGCGGCGGCGATCCGAAACTGATCGCCGAAAAGCCGGCTTTGTACATGAGCATGCTCGAAACCGCGGAGATCGTCGCCGACCGGTACGGCATCAGCCGCGAGGCGCAGGACGACTATGCTTTCCAGTCGCAGCGACGCACCGCCGAGGCGCAGGCGGCAGGCCGGTTCGATGCCGAATTGATGTCGATCACATCCGACATGATCGTGACCGACAAGGCGACTGGCGAGACCGCGTCGAAGACGGTGACGATCACGCAGGACGAGAGCAATCGCCCAGGGACCAGGCTGGAGGATCTTCGGGCGCTCAATCCCGTCTTCAAGGGCGGGCAGCGGCTGAAGGAAGGACGCTTCGTCACCGCGGGCAATGCGTCGCAACTCTCGGACGGCGCTGCGGCGACGGTCCTGATGGACGCACGCGAGGTCGAGCGGCGCGGTCTGTCGCCGCTCGGCGCGTATCGCGGGCTCGCCGTGACGGGCTGCGCGCCGGAGGAGATGGGCATCGGCCCGGTCTTCGCCATTCCCAAGCTGCTCGACCGTCACGGTTTGACGGTCGACGATATCGACCTGTGGGAACTCAACGAGGCCTTTGCGAGTCAGGTCCTCTATTGTCGCGATACGCTGGGGATTCCGAACGATCGACTGAACGTCTCGGGCGGCGCGATCTCCGTGGGCCACCCTTACGGCATGAGTGGTGCGCGCATGACCGGGCATATCCTCCACGAAGGCCGGCGCCGCGGCGCGAAATGGGGTGTCGTCACGATGTGCATGGGCGGCGGCATGGGTGGCGCGGGCCTGTTCGAGATATTCTGACGCTGCCGTGCCGGTCGCGGCGCTTGCTTTGCGCCGCGACCGATCGATGGTAGACGATTTCCACCCTCCGGCTCCCAAGGAAACCCGTGTCTATCGCTGCCGTCGTCGAAGCATCCGCTCCATCGGCAACCGTAAAGGGCCGCAAGTTCAACGCCCGTCAGCAGGAGATCCTCGCTGCATCCGGTTCACTGTTCAATCGCCACGGCTTGCGCGATGCGACGCTGGCGATGGTCGCTTCGGAAATCGGGCTGAACCTGAAAAGCCTGCGCTATTACTATAAGCGCAAGGAGGATCTGGTCGCGGCCGCGTTCCTTCACTCGATCGACCTGTACCGGCAACTGGTCGAAGACGCGCTGCACGAAGCCACGCTGGAACTTCGCCTGCGCCGTTTCATCGACGGCTATTTCGCGCTGCAACTGCGCGTTCGGAAGAAGGAGCAGGCCGAGTTCGTCCATTTCGGCGATCTTCGCGCGCTGACCGAACCGCAGGCGTCGGGCGTGTTCGCCGCCTATATCGATCTGTTCCGCAACTTCCGGACGCTCATCCACCCGCCGGGCAAGGTGCGGAACAAGCCCGCGCTCAATTCGCGTGCACACGCCTTGATCTCGCAGCTTCTATGGTCGGTCGTCTGGCTGCGTTACTATCTGCCGGAGGATTTCCCTCGCGTGGCGGAACGCTTCGCCACCATCCTGCTGCACGGTATCGCTCCCGGACGCGCCCTGCCGGTCACCTCCGGCGTCGATCTGCAGGAACGCAGCACCGATAGCGAACGCCTGTCACGCGAATCCTTCCTTCGCGCCGCCACCGAACTGATCAACGCGAACGGCTATCGCGGGGCATCGGTTGATCGCATCTCCGCCGCGCTCAACGTCACCAAGGGCTCTTTCTACCATCACAACGACACCAAGGAGGATCTGGTCGTCGCGTGCTTCGAACGGACGTTCGATGTCATCCGCCGCGGCCAGAACGAGGCGTTGCGGCGACATGACGGCGGCTTCGATCAACTGATGGAAGCGACGATCAGCCTGGTCGAGTATCAGATGCGTCCCGCCGGCACCTTGTTGCGGACATCGGCACTGACCGCGATCGACGTCCATCTGCGGGACGAAATGAATTTCCGCATGAACCAGCTGACCGCACGGTTCCAGGACATGCTGGGCGACAGTCTCACCGATGGCAGTGGCGTTTCCTGCGATGTCCGGATTGCGGCGCAGATGATCACCGCCCTGATCAATTCGACGGAGGAATTGCCACGCTGGGTCGCCGACGTCTCTGCGGAATCGGTGGTCGATCTCTATGTCCGGCCGCTGGTTCGGGGATTGTTGTCCGACCCCGACTGATCGCCGCACGGCGCAACGACCTTGCCCCTTATGCCGCGCGCCACGGCGGTGTCTCCCGTGCCTCCGCGGGGCGGCGATCCTCTCCCCAGGTGATGACGCGCGGATTTTCGGCACGGATCGCACGGCCCAGCGAATCTTCCAGGAACAGCGGCCAGGTCGTGCCGCTGAACACATAGAAGCGGTTGTTGCGGATCGCCTCGAACGTCGATTGCGCGATCTCGTCCGGGCTGATGCCGTTGCCCTGGAACGCCTCGGACCCTTTGACGAATGCCGGATTGGCGAATTCGCGGTCGCTCCACGGCGTATCGCCCTCGGGACGGTTGCGCCAAGATTGGTGGATACGCGTCGCGACCATTCCCGGACAGACGACATGGACCCCGATATTCGTCTGGAGCGCGGCCATTTCGCTGTGCAGCGACTGCGACATGCCCAGCACGGCAAATTTCGACGAACAATATGGCGCGTGATCGCCATTGCCGTTGAACGCCGCCAGCGACGCGGTGTTGACGATATGTCCGCCTTCACCCTGCCGCATCAGGATCGGGACGAACGCGCGGATGCCGTGGACGACACCCCAGACGTTGACGTCGTACACCCAGCGCCAGTCGTCCAGGCTCATCGCCCAGGACGGGCCGGTGATCGACACGCCGGCATTGTTGCACACAATATGCGCCTTGCCGAACCGGTCCAGCGCCGCGGCGGCCAGGGCTTCGACCTGATCGTATTTTGCCACGTCCGCGACGACGCCGATCGCGTCGATCCCCGCATCCCGTAATTCCGCCACCGCTCCATCCAGCGCGACCTGCTCGATATCGCCCAGCACGATCTTCGCGCCGTCCCCGCCTAACCGCCGCGCCATCGCGAGCCCGATGCCACTCGCACCACCGGTGATAACCGCCACCTTGTCCTGCACCAGTGCCATTCCGATCCCCTTTCCTTTGCCGCGAGCCGTTCGAGGTCCAAGCCTATCGTCATGCGGGCAGAAAACAAACCGTCATTCTGATAATTCGCCAACATTGACTTAGGATCGCGTCTGTAAGACCATACTGCCAGTCTCTGTAATGGATCGGCGCAGCCGGCGGGAGACTTGGAGAGATGTCTTGACGGCTCAGACCACCGGCGCGTTGCCCCCGATGCGCAAGACGTTGTTCGACAAGCTTGCCTATGGTTTCGGCTCGATCGCCTTTGGCGTTAAGGACAATGGTTTCACCGTCCTGCTGATGATCTTCTACAACCAGGCGCTCGGCCTTCCCGCCAAATCGGTGGGGCTTGCGATCATGATCGCGTTGATCGTCGATGCATTCGCCGATCCGATCGTGGGCAACTGGTCTGACAGCATGCGCTCGCGTCTGGGGCGGCGGCATCCGTTCATGTATGCGGCGGCGCTGCCGGTCGCGATCTCCTATTTTTTCCTTTGGAATCCGCCCGGGGGTCTCGGGGAGGGGGCGTTGTTTGCCTATCTCCTCGGCATTACCATCATCATCCGCCTGTGCATCACGATGTACGAGATACCCAGCAGCGCGCTCGTGGTGGATTTGGCGCATGACTATGACGAGCGCACAAGCTTCCTCAGTTTCCGCTATTTCTTCGGATGGATCGGTGGCCTGTCGATGGGGATCGCGGCGTTCAGCCTGTTTCTCCGGCCCTCGACGCAGGATCCGTCGGGCCAGCTCAACCTGCAAGGCTATTTCTATTACGGCCTGACCGCGTCGGTGTTGATGTTCGTCGCAATCGTCGTTTCGGCGCTCGGGACGCAGCGCCACATTCCGACGTTCCGGCAGCCCCCGCCCCGTCGCGCCTTCGTATTGTCGCGGTCGGTGCGGGAATTGCGCGAAACGCTAACCCACCGGCCGTTCCTCATCCTGCTGGGATCGGGACTGTTCTCCTATGCATCGGCAGGCATCGCCGCGGCTATCCTGACATATTTTCGCATCTACTTCTGGGAATTAAGTGGCGACCAGATCTCGCTGCTGATGGCCGGCAATTTCGCCTCCGTGGTCGTCGCCTTGTTCCTCGCGCCGAAGCTGGGCGCGGCATTTGGCAAGAAGACGGCGATCATCCTGTTTTCGCTGGCGGGGATGAGCCTGTCGCCACTGCCCTATTTCGGTCGCGTGCTCGATCTCGTCCCCGCGAACGGCACGCCAGCCCTGTTCTGGTTCCTGTTCGGTACCAGTTTCGTCAACACCGTCATTGTCATGTCGGCAGGTATCCTTGGCTCGTCGATGATGGCCGACGTCGTGGAGGACAGCGCCACGCACACCGGGCGGCATTCGGCCGGGCTGTTCTTCTCGGCGAACGCCTTCATCCTGAAATGCGTGTCCGGAATCGGTGTTTTCGGCGCCGGATTGATTCTCGACGCGGTCGATTTCCCACAAGGTGCCAAAAGAGGTGAAGTGCCTCAGAACATTTTGACCAACCTCGCAATTTTCGAACCGCTCGTGATTTTTTCCCTGTCCGCCTTCGCGCTCATTTTTATCATCAACTTCCCCATCACCCGCAAAGTCCACCAAGCTAACCTTCTAAAACTTTCTCTTCAGAACAGATTGGGCGCGACTAACGACACGACGATATGAAAGACGACTCACGGAAATTCCGTAATTAGTTGCAGTCTCAGATGGTTCAGAGACGCTTTTCAAGCCCGGGGCATTTGGCGTATCGGCCCGGAAGTCCATAACGGGCTGGGCCGCGACGAGAAGCGTCACTACCGGCGCCGCAGTCGAAGCGAGATCATGCTTGACGCCTAAAAGAATTGGCCGCGCGGCGCATGTCGTCACTACCAGCGCCCGACCTCTGTTCGCGGTCGTCGCTCACTGCACCCGTCATTTATTAGCTGTGAAAGACAAGCCCTGACCTCTACTCCCGCCTATCGGACGACGCAGCTGGTTCGGAAGGATGACGGCACCACCGCGGTCGAGGAGATGCTCGGAACGTTCGATCAGATGGAGGGGGTGTTGAGCTTCATTGACAGCGTTAAGCGGTACAAGCGGCCCGCGGACCGCGATCACAAGCTGACCGGCTCGGAGCAGATGTATCGACGGTTCCTACTCTACCACCATTTCTATGCGCGCCCCACGCCCGTCATCCTGTGCGAGGGCAAGACCGACAACATATACATTCGATGCGCGATCCAGGCTTTCGCGGACGACTATCCCGGTCTCGCGGTAAAGCAGGGAAGCGTGATCAGGCTCAAGGTGCGCTTGTTAAACTATTCTGAGCACACGAAGCGGCTGATGGGCATCGCCGGCGGTTCGGGCCCCTTCAACAACCTGATCAAGGACTATCGTAAGAACCTGAAGCCCTTCACCGCTTCGCAAGCCGAGCGCTTCCCGGTGATCCTTCTGGTTGACAACGACTCCGGAGCCGACGGTATCTACAAGGTTGTGAAGGCGACGACCAAGACGGCGTGCGACGGAAAGGAGCCATTCTACTACGTGGGCGACAACCTGTACGTCGTTCCGACGCCGCTCGGGCCCGCCAACGCCCGGACGATGATTGAGGACTTCCTGCCGGCAAAATGGCGGGCCGAGCAGCTAGGCGGGACCGTGAACCTCAGCAAAGACATCGACGTCACCAAGGAGTAGGGCCATCAGCCTGAACAAGCGTCGGCTTGCTGAAGCTCGCCGCCTAAAAGCAGACCGGCCGCTATCCACCACCGACAGCCGTCTGAGGACCCTGCCCGGCCACATGAACGAGTGGCAGCTTACGCCTTCAGCTGCCCGAAAGCGGACAGGCCGCAATCCACCAGGATTGCGTGAAATTCGGACGTTCTGGAGCCCATTAGACGCCGGTATTATGAGGTTTCAAATTTGACGCCTTCGAGCAGATGCAAGCATTCCGGAACGTGACTGAGATATTGCAGTGCAGCAATCTTTGGGTGATATCGTACCATGATAGAAACCGTCGCACAGGTATGGCAAGAAACTGGCGGCCTAGCGCTCGCGGTGTTCGGCATGGCAATCATTAAGCTTTGCACTCGACGACAACCTTTGCATGAACTCGCATCGGCGGAGCCGAGAGCGCCGCGACGATCGTGCAGTCTGCCAACCGGCAGACCGAACGATCGGAATTTAGCCGATCAAATTACCGGTTGATAACGCCTGGGTTAGTGAGATGCTGCTTGTTTAAGCGCAGCAGGAATGCCTGCCTCCTGACCTGTTGTGAGGTTGTTCCTTATACATTTTGACGTTGCGCGTGCGGGAGCTGCGCCAGTGACGAGGCGACAAACTTCGCCTACGTACTCTCAGCTGACGACGGTCGCTGATAGGGTTGTTTGACCCGGTTATCGGCATTCGCCTGCGCCAGACGCTCAGTCATTTCGCCCTGACTGGCCATCGCATCCCACGCCTCTGCCGATCGCAGATGACGCTGTCGAACAAGGGAAAGGGTGGACCGCTGGGCTTCCGAACGTTCTTGGGCAGCAGCGTTACGGTATGCCTCGGTCTGAGAAAGGTTCATACAAAGCCTTCAACCGACATTTCGGAAACTGAAACCCACCAAGCTCGAGATCACGTGGTGTTCTGGTTCGACTGAAACTGTCCGATCGCAAACCGAGAGATGCACGCAACGGTGCGCCTCTCGGATCAAAAAGATTATTGCCTAAGGCCAGATTTCACGACTTGAGCGATTTCGCCATGTTCAGATGTGCTGCAACCGTAGGTGCCAATCCCGACGCAAACGTCTTCAACTGCGTCACGTCGCCGGTTGCAGCATATCCCCTGAGCGTATCGAGCGTTTGCTGATGCCCGGCGACTTGGGCAGCTGCGTACGCGGTGTCGAAATCAGCGCCCTGCTTGGTTTTCAGATTGGCAAGCTTCTGCTGCTGCTCAGCACTCAGCGCCGGGTTGGGCGTCAAAGCTGGTGACAGCGTTGCCGTCAGTGCCTTTAGCTTCGCAGTCGAACCCTCATGGGCGGTGATCATTTGGCCAGCGAACTTCTTCACCGAAGCAGAGGCGCCGTTAGTTACAGCCAGCTTCGAGGTCTCGATCTCGAACGCGTCACTCGCAGCTGCCATGTTGACGAAGGCCTGCCCACCTGAGGCGGGGGCTGCCATGGCGTCGTTGGCACCGGCTGCGTTCACGTCCATGGCGGTCGTGTTGGCGTAGGTGGTGTTATCGACGGCGGTCGTATCGTCAGCCTTCTTGCCGCACGCGGCCAATGACAGGGCCGCTACCGATACGAGTGCCAGGGTCTTGAAGTTCATCATACTCTCCATCTGCTCGCATATTACCGTTGCCTGCTCAACGCGTGCCTCCTGAGGACCGTTCCGCACGAGCAACGAACTCCGGACCGATCCTGAAGCGAGTTCGTTCTAGCCGTCTGCCGGCACAGCTGCCGGCCTTATCGGGACACGGCTATGAGCATCTTCAGCACGATCATGAACAAGGTTTTCCACCACAAAGCCGCGCCAGCC
>Ga0265798_10004473_pt1 | contig 19233 bp, 16 predicted proteins | sample P3T30metagenome_FD_192430 | JGI IMG/M metagenome (GOLD analysis project Ga0265798, IMG submission 192430) | Plant litter microbial communities from East Loma Ridge, Irvine, California - P3 T30 | ecosystem: Environmental > Terrestrial > Plant litter > Unclassified | place: USA: California... | reverse complement strand
CTTACTGTGTATGCTTGTCGACGGAGGCAGGAGTCTGGAGCTCTGATGCATTCTTGGTCGTCGTGAAGATGAGCTGTGTTTACAGGGGGTTTGCGGAGAGTTGATGCGGGAGTACGATCGGTATCGGGGGACTTTCTCATCCAAGTATACGGATGTATACGGCGAGTTTTGACATCATCTCAAGCCCCCGATCAGACCCTGCCTGTCCAACCATCCCCGCCACCACTACCACCTCGTACCAACACAGTCGCATAGCTTCGTAGTTTTAATCGCTTCTCGAGTGGTGTGTCGTCGGTAAGGAGGTGGTGGAAGGGTGCCCCTTCCACCACCTCCCCATCTCCTCCCCACCGCCTCCCCCACCCACCATCCCCAACCTCACATCTCCCATCTTTCATATCAACCCTCCGCACCCCTCTTTTTAGCATGAATGATCGATTCGAGCATGTTCGTCAAATGCTGCGGCCTCACCGGCTTCGACATGAAGTAATCGAACCCGTGCTGGTAAGCTTTCGCCCTGGCAATATCGTCTCCCAACCCCGTGATGGCAATGATGACTGCCCGTGGGGCGTTTGTCTGCTTTTCGAATTGCCGGATCTGGCGGGCAGCTTCGAATCCGTCCATGACTGGCATGTTGAGGTCGAGGAGGACGACGTCAGGGCAGCTGTGAGCTTGCTGATGCTGAGTCGAGGAACTTGGGGTTGGTGGCGACGGTGCTGAGGACGAGGATTCGTTGGAGGAGGATTCTTGGCTGTGTGATTTGTAGACTTCGACGGCTTCTCTGCCGTTGGTGGCTAGGAGGCGGGGAAAGTGGTTGCGGTCGGCGACCATGGTCAGAAGTTTCAGATTGATGGGCTGTGATATTTTGTTAGCGGTGTTGCCTTCTCAATGCACCTCTGGTATGTTGTACATACGTTGTCATCGACGAGGAGTAGCAGCAGGGACTCATGCTGTTGCTTGATTTCGGCAGTACTATACGTGTTGTCGGGCGATGATGATGCAGGCTTTTCAACAGCAACGGGGACTGTGGTCGGCTCAGTAAAGTCCAAAGTCTCTCGTTCGGGGATATCCTCGACTGCTGGCGGAGCAGGACATGGAGCGTCTTGCGCAGCGACCGTATCAGGCATGGTTAGGTTCAAGTGTTCAAGGGTGATGTCAAGCGGCGGCGATGGTAGTGCTGAAAATGAGCTTTCGATCATGGATCGCAAGGGCTCAGGTGTGTCGTCCGAAGCGCCTGGACATTGGTCATTTTCCTTGGTATGGTCAACGGTTGGTGCAGGATCGCTCCCGCATAACGCTCTGATAGCTGTGGCCAGCCTCTCGGGACCATAAGGCTGGGGTACAAACTCCAAGCTCTTATCTTGATGGAAGCGTTCGCGAAGACGCGTTGCTGAAGCGAAAGACTCGCAAAGGACCAGCCAGCGTTGAGCATTAGTGCGGTGATCGCCGTGTAGGTTAGCAAAATCTTCCTCCAGTATTGCGATGGCAGCCGCGCTTTCTGGGGAGCAGACAACCACTCCAAGATCCTGAAGTGTCTTCTTGACAGCCTCACTCAACACACGATGATTGTCCGTTGTCCCATCTGGATTGCCGCGGGGCTCGAAGTAGCCCACACTGCAGTCCAAGCATACAGGATTCGATTTGGTCTCGCCGTCCGGATGCTCAGAATCTGTCTTCGGCGGGATCTTGACCGGAACCTTGACCACCACCGTAGTCCCCGCACCTTTCTTGCTCTGTACGTCGATTTTGCCCTTGAACTCCTTCAACAACTGGGCGACGAGACTCATCCCCAAGCCAGTGCCGATCGCGAGAGAGTCTTCCTGAGCGAAAGACTTGAAGAGAGAGTCTCTCAGAAATTCGGGCGATATGCCGATCCCAGTGTCGGCCACGGTAAGGTATGCATGCGTCTCTCCAGCCTCGTTCTCTTCGACGTCGAGTGAGACTTTCACATGACCTTCGGGTGTGTACTTTAAAGCGTTGTTGACGATGTTGGTGCACAGGCGCTTCCAAGCACCGACTGAAATAACGCAATGAATGGCAGACCTGGGTGACAGATCTATCGCGAGGTCGACGTGAGGTCGTGTCCGGTCGCGATTCGAGAAGTAGTGAGAGTAGAACACGGCGTCAACGATAGCCTCGGTGGTGCGTGCAAGTGACACCCAGGAGGAAGAGGTGCCTGAAGCCTCGACTTTGACATCTTCCAGGCTGTGTTGATCTTTCAGTGGTTTTCGGCTTTGCGCCTTGCTGTTGATTTGTGCGAAGTCAAGGAGATGGTCGATCACGTCCACCAAATTGAGACTGCATTTTTGTATTTGTTCGACGAGCGACCAGTCCAAAGCTGTCGTTCCCTTGAGAAGGTCGATACTTCCGAGTATACCATCTGTGGTTCGAGAATTAGCAAATATCCAAAAGCACAAATTGGACAAGCGATGACAAACGTAGAGGTGAACGCAGCTCATGGCTGACGCTCGACATGAGTGCTGCCTTGGACTTGGCCTCCTGCCTAGCTTCGATACGCAGAATCTCCGCCATGGTGACATCGCAAAACGCGTTGAGGTAGCTCAGCTCATTTGTCCTCGAAAAGCCATGGCGCGGAGACTTTGACCAAGTCAGCGCTGCCGCGTACCAGCGCTCCCTCACCGGATCCCACATCGGTGCAAAACAAAGTGTTCGGAGCCCCAAATTGAACAGCCTCTGAAGCTTTGGAGCCTCCCTCAACGTTCTTGCTATCGTCCCTGAAGTCGCCATGCCGGAGTCAGGGACACTAGCCATGTCCGCAAGAAATTCTTCAGAAGACTCCCGTCCGTTGGCGTCAAAAGTCCAGGTCTTGCCCTTGGGATATCTGTGCATGAGGCTTCTGAGAAATCGCTCAGTGATCATGTTGTCGAAAGACGGGACACCGCCGATTCCTTCGACTTCAGAGTGTCCGAGAACGAAGCACTTCGAGCCGTAGTCTCCCAAACTCGTGTCGCCTGACCCAGCACTGTTCGACGTGCTATCGCTTTCCTCGGCGGACCGGTCTGATCTGCCGAGCCTGGAAAACTGGCGGCTGGTGACGGGGTTGTTTGAGAACTTGGCGGCGGCAGTGGCATCCAAGAACACAACACCATCGCTTTTGACAGCGTCCAAGAGGAGCAAACTGGCACGTTGGAAGCTGTCCTTGATCTGCTTATCCAGAGGATTCGTCAAGTCATTACCATCTGTGTGGCAGCTCGGAGCTTGTTCGCGCGAGGCTGGAGCTCGTGTGAGTGGTGGAGCGACGTGAGACTTCTGTTCTGCAACATCCTCACTTCCACGGGCGTGTTGCCTCGAATGACGCCTGTCTTTGAGAGGCGGTCTAGTCCGCACCGCTTGCTGCTTTTGCATAGTATTTCGTTTTTTGGAAACGTCGTCGGTCTCTGCCGCGTAGTCCGAAGCGTACTCGGACAACATAGGCGTGTAGCTGGTGCCTTGCTTCGACGTTGCAGTAGAATCACGCCTTCTGAGGTTCCGTGAGTTTCCCTTTTCAACCCTCCGTGTCATGCCTTCGACTGTCGAGCCGCTCACATCGTCCTCGTGCCGAGTGATGACACCGAGTCCTTGCAGCATGCGTGCCCCGCGGCCAAACTCCGCACTCTCGCGAAGCTGGCCCAGGTGGCCCATCACAAGGGCTGCCATGTGTTTCATGAAGTCGACTTCTTCGCCTGTAATGCCAGACGATCGCGGCTTATCGTCTAGCACGCAGTAGGCGCCTATACCCGCCCCACTAGGCGTCTTGATAGGAGCTCCGGCATAGAACCGCGCCTTGGGTCCATCGGTGACATACGGTCGGTGGCAGAACTGTTGGTTTTCAAGAAAGTCGTTGATCACGTGAACCTCGTGGGCGGTATCAGAATTCGCATTCGAGGCCTTGTTTGCTCCTGGGATGTTGACGGTGTGCTCGCACACTGACAGGCCACTGCAACGAGGAGTCAGAAACACAATACCTCCAGAGGAACAGCCTCAACATGTTTCTATGGCATGTCATGAACTCACCGCGGGATGATGGTATTGCCCAACCAAAGCTCGCCGGAGTGCCCGCTGTGGTGTGACTGGGTCGACTCAGCAAGGACGTAGCCATTGGTCTGATCGAAGAAAAAGACCATACAACGCTTCGTGTTCATACGGAGCGCTCCAAGCTGGCAGAAAGCCGTCAGGGTAGGATCGGGGGCGAGTTTGGGCTCATGCCTTGCCGCCGCCTCTGCATCGTACAGGTCGGTGAAAGGCGGGTCTGAGGCCGAGATTGCGCGATAAGCGTCGTAGTATCTGCATGGGAGAAGACGTGTGAGTTAGATACCGTAGTCGGGAACGACGCTATACATCCTGCGGCTGCTGCTGGATTGGGACTGGGGAGGGTGGTGATGTACGTGTAGAACTCTCTCTCACGGCCCGGGTCGAAGTAGTCCGTCATGGCTCCTTCTCGCTTGCCGTGCGCGTGGCAATTGAGGTTAGGTTACTCCATACATGTAGATCGCGCGCTGGTGAGTCGGGCGGTTCGGCAGGCAATCAAATAGATACAACATGTAGGTACGCGTTGACCTTTGGGAGTATGCTGCGACCGCCGGCGAGAGGCAGCAGGGTGGTAGTATGTACAGTTGTCGTCTACTGTAGTATGTACCACTGAAGCACATGTGGTGTGTGGCTGTCTCCTCTTCCTTGCTCCAGAAACACACAAGGTCCATCGAAGATCCCGCGTCGGCCCGGGCATGAGGCGTCAAACGCGGCGAGCATCATGACCTGACCTGACCATCATTTCACTTGTCACACAACAGCTGACTCTTGAAGAACGTAACACCATTGCTTTGGAACGTGTGATTATCGGAATAATTGACTTCTCCTGAAGACATCTAGTCAGTACAGACTTCACCCCCTGTCTTGGCCGTGGTCTTGGTCTTCAGAATAAGATTTCGAGAGATCCGTGGTTTCGAAAGATTCGAAACAGCCCCGATCATAAGCTTACCGTGCACATGTATCCACGCACCTTTGCTCTCCTTTCATGCGAGAAGTGTGAGGGTGAAATGAAGCGATAGGTTGGTAGAGGATTCCGTGATTTCACATGGTATAGACCTCGCTGGGAGCCGAAGCTGGCAAGCTATCGAAGACCAGAGCGGTGTTCATTGCAAACATGCTCATACTGTCTCCCAGCAGTCTACTAAGTCATAACATGCTCACAGGTGGCCCTCAAACTTGCTCAGCGAGATTGTATATAGACATGTGTAGACATCTCATAGAAGAGAGCATGACTTGTTCGATTTGTTTCGCAAACTGTTCCACAGCTTTTCCACCAACGCAGGGTTCGATTCGAAGATGACTGTTGTTCCGGACGAACGCAATTCGGTGCAGTCCATTGTGAACAACGACAAGACTACCATGTCACAGCATACAGCACATCAGACGGGTCACCGCAATCAGTGCAACACACGTCAAGATCATTGAGAGCGAACACGACTGGGAGATGAGAAGACCAAGATCAAAGCAACTCTATGATGAAGATTGTGTTGCTACATAAAAGTGCGTACATGGCAAGGCGATAGATTTGGCATTCAGCAGAACCAGCAGACTGTACAAGAGAAGATAGACGGACTCGCCGTCTGTCCGCCAAATGTGACACCAAGAGACCATGAGAAGTAGATACGAAAATACAGCCATAAAAAGGAAATCCCCTTTTTAACCCGCCGAGAGCCGGGGGTTTAGCCCAAGAAGTCCTGCCCCAAGAAATGCCTTTCCCAGCTGTCGAGATGCGAGAGAAAAAGATGATTTGAAAAGATTCGTGGCCATCGTGGCTGTTGTGTGCGGGTCTTTACTTTAACTTGTCGTCGTCAACGAACAACAACGCTTAGTTGTGGAGGTGACGGGCGAGGTGGCGGCGGTAGTGGGCCGGGGCGGTCTCGGTGACAACGGCGTTGTCGTAGACGGTAGTGTAGGCGTTGACGGTCTGGTAGACGGTCTCGTAGACGACGTTGTCGTTGTTCTGGTTGTCCTTGGCCTTGGTCACCATGGTGGTGGCAGGGGCCTTGGGGGAGGAGGCAGGCTTGTACTCGGGGGCAGAGGTGTACTGGGGAGCGGGCTCCTCGTTGTTGCTCTGCTCGTTGTTGTTGCTGCCCTGGTCGTAGGACGCGGGAGCCTTGGCCTTCTGCTTGTAAGAGTCAGGGGAGCTGGAAGCCTTGGCGGCGGCGGTGGAGCTGGGGGCGGCCTCGGAGCTGGAGTCAGAGTTGTCGTTGGAGCCAGAGTTGGAGGAGCCGGAAGAGCCGTAGTCCATGCCGCCGTTCACAGCAGCGGGGGTTCCGATGTAGTCAGCCTCAGGCTCGAGGGACTGGCCCTTGTTGTAGGGACCGCTGCCGCCAGACTTGCACATGCCCTGGTTGTTCTTGCACTTCTGCTCCCAGATCTTGCAGTTAGCGCCACCGGTGGAAGGAGCAGAGTCCCAGCACTCGTCGAGCTGGGCCCAGCAGTCCTTGTCGGCCTTCCAGCAGCCCTCCTCGTCGCTGTAGTCGGGGATCTCAACACCGCACCAGTTGGCGTTGGTGAGGATGCAGTTGTCGGGCTTGAGGCCAGTGGACTGCTTGGTCATGGACTTGGAGAAGTACTGGTTGTTGTTGGTGGGGGTGAAGACCTTGGGGCCCTGGATGTGGAAAGGCTTGAGGGGCTTGTCGAAGGCGTTGTACTGGTTGGCAGAGTCGGACATGCTGGTGTAACCGGGGATGGAGACGGTGGACTCGGGGCCGGCAGATCCGGAGGAAGAGAGGTGGACCTGGGCGCAGCCGAGGTAGTACTCGGGCTGGTTCTTCACGGCGATGTTGTGAAGGGCGAGGAGCTCAGGGCGGACAAGGTAGTCACCGCCGGCAAGAGAGTCGGGGATGGTGACGGAGATGCGACCCTTGTTCTCGATCATCTTCTGGGTGCACCACTTGCCGGAGCTCTCGTCGTAGCCTTCGTCCCAAAGCTTGAACCATCCATCACCAGTGGCACCGTCGGTGGTGGCGTCCTCGACCTTCTTGAGGTAGACGGCACAAGGACCCATGTGGCCCCAGGCGAGGGACTGCTTGGATGGGTCATCGGGCCACTGACGGTACTCGAAAGTGATCTCCTGGCCACCGTTCATGCCGCAAGTACGGGCAACACCCTTGGTGCCGTCCTTACCGCAAGCCATGTCGCTAGAGCCAAGGTCGGTGACGGGGTCGACGGCGCCGACGGGGTTGATGGGCTCACGAACGCAAGTACCAGAGCCTTGTCCCTTGCCGTCGATGTAGATCTCGGACATGACGGTGTGAGCGGTCGCGCCGGCCACCAGGGCCAGAGTTGCAGCGGCGTACTTCATGATTGCTGTATGTTTTGTTGTTGTTGTTGGTTGATTGAAACGGGCCTGATTGAGAGAAGTCTTTCTAGCGCTGAGCGAAAATGAATGGACGCGATGAAACGCTTGTTGCTGTTGTTTGTGGTGAAAAGAGAGTGGTACGCAAAGAGCTGCGAAAGACTGTAGTGGCTGCTGAGAGGAAGAAAAGGCACAATAAGAAGAAGGCGAGTGGACGATTAGATATAAATCAGGGGAGTACTGGGAGGTGGAGGAGTGCAACGGCTGAATCGACCAGGGCAGGGAGAGGAGGTGCAGATCTTGAAACACTGGCCTTTGTGCATAGCCGCTGGGACGAGCCAACCTTGTTTGCAATGCATGCGGATCCCAGGTACGACGCGACTGTGGTTGGTCGACCTGCCTCGGTCTGCCATTGTTTCCCACCCGATCCCTGACAATTGTGCTTGCTGGGGCTTTCACTTATGAACCGCATGTCTTTCCCGGCGGCAGCTGCGACTCCACAGCAATTTTACCAGTAGAAGCTTGGCGAGCTACCGCCAACACGCCGCCTCGTATCACGACTCACTCTGCGGCTCGAGAGTACCAGTATCCACCAGACCATTCTGGACCGCCATAACCTTCGGAGTGATCGGGTCAGGCAGTGCAGTGCGGAACAATGAGCCCAGCCATGCGTATACGCCGTGGAACCCACGCGATCCAAGACCACGCCGCTCCCTGCACACAACATCAAACACCGTGTCACCTGCAATATCCGTCCACTCGCCTATGCAGAGTGCCTCCTACGTAAATCCAGGCAGGCAGTCAGCTAGCAATCTCACCATGCGTGTGCTGTCGTCCGGTCACGCCTGCCTGCTCGGCGCACATCCGATGCGGCTCCAAATTGCCTCTTTGCTGGCGACGATCCCGATAACAGTCGTGTGCATTATTGAAAGCATATGACTCGCTTGGTTCGAGTCCGAATGACGAGCATGCCTGAACCCCGACTTCTCGATCACAAACTGCATCACCACCACTACTAACAAGACCGTTTCTAGTCCATGGCGTCAGCCCTACAATTTCATCATCCCAGTGACGACGGGGCGTGCTCAATTACAGAAGATTGGCTCAGAAACAAGCAGTGCTCCAGCGTTTCGGGGGCTGACCTGCCAAAACAAAAGAATGTCTGCGCTCAGCCGGGGCCATGCATGTTCTAGCCTTCTAGCACGAATCCTCGAGGCATCCAGGATATACAGTACAATCTCCTGTCTCGCCTCCAAGACATTGGACCTGCCACTGCTTTCATCTATCACTCGAGCACCGACCGGAGAGCCTCGATGGTGCCACGCGTTGCTCCTACTTTGAAAGCGCATGTGTTTTTCTGACCTCGCTAAACCTGGCTTCAGCGTTGAGATGCTCGATCCTCAAGGTCGGCTGTGTCACTGTGCAGAGCAGTGTTACGAGTTTGATGGCATTCATGCAAGGTTGCCCGTGTGCATAAAGGACCACGCCCCTGCAAACGAGATCGTGTGAGTTGCGTTGGTGGCTTGAAAGACGATGAACCACGCTGGAACTTCAGTGTGTCTCACAAGATGATCTGCCACACGATAAACTCCTTTGCAATCTGTTGCTTGAGCATGCTTATCTTGCTGCCAGACAAGAACCATAGACAACCCCTCCAACCCATTACCTCATGTCTCAAATGCGAGACGCCTTTCCCAGCATCGAAGCAGAAGCACCACTACAACGGTACGCTCTTGTTGAACCGACCATCCGGATCGTATTTCTCCTTCAGAGCACGGAGTCTGCCAATGTTCTCGCCAAATACTCGGTCAAGGTCATTCCACTCCTGCAAGAAACCTGCGTGGAACTCTCCGGTCTCTTTGCCAGGCCCAGCAATCTCTGTATTTGTCAATTTAAGACGCTGTTGGACGATGTTCTCCAAGTTCGATGGCCCCTTCTGAGCATTGCAGCCCAGCACAACCTGCATGATATGCTTGCGCCCAGAATGCGGCCATGCTGATGCTGCGCGAGAGCCAGAAGAGTTGAAGAAGCCCTGTCTTGTTGTCAACTCGGCCCTTTCGATGTATCACTATACAGAGAAGTGCGACGTACCTCCTGCGCGAATTCAAAAAGAACGGTAGATCCCTCATCAAGCTCCGGGCAAGCCTCGATGGACTTCTCATACCAAGCCCACACCCTCGCGATCAGCCCGGCGTCCACCTTCTCGTTCAGAAGCGGCGCAGAGCCCCAAAACTTGTTGACACCTTGATAGGATCTGTAATTGTCGGCCAATTTAGTCATGCCACTCAAAGGAACCATACCACCTAGGACCTCGATGCCCTCCATCGCCAGCAACTCCCCAAACCCATACTCCTTCGAACGGGCATGCTCTTCCCCATTGGCATCAAACAAGTAAATAGCAATGCCTGGCCTAGCACCCTGCGCAGGCCTCCCAGTGCCCGGCCCTTGATTCGTAACCGCAAACGCCAACTTCGGATCTTTCTCCCTCTCAACCATACCCTCCACCCATCTTCCGACCTCCTCCAACCGCTCGTAAGGCAAAAATGCCATCCCAGCAAAGATTTCTTCCCGATACCTCCTCGCCCTCATCTTCAGCGTACTCACAACCCCAAAATTCCCACCCCCACCCCTCAACCCCCAAAGCAACTCCCCATCCTCCTCTTCGCTCGCCCAAACGACCCTCCCATCCCTCAACACAACCTGCACATCCAGCAAATTCTGCGGGTCAGAAATCAGCCCAAACTCATGGCTCAGCCAGCTGTACCCGCCGACCAAAGCTCCTCCCGCAACGCCCACCCACCCACACCTAGCGCCCACCAGCGCCCACCCTGGAGCCTGCGCCGCCATCAACACCTCCACCTCGCCCCAATCCAATCCTGCTCCTAGTGTGACTATCTGCGCTCCCTCGTCGAAGACGAAGTCTTTGAAGCCTTGCATGCTGAGAATCACATCCCGCGCTGATGCGGAGCCGGTCCCGGTGTTTCGCACGGCGAAGTCTAGGGAAGGGTCGGAGTAGAGGAGTTTGAGGGTGCTTTGGAGGGAGGGTAGGGTTGAGGGCGTTATGACGAATTTAGGGTTCGCTTCGGCGTGTTGGGACCAGGGGAGGCTTTGGGCAAGGTAGGAGGGTGTGCCGGGTTCGTGGATTTGGGAGGGAGGGAGGAGGTTTTTGAGCAGGGCGATGGTTGTTGGGGTGGACATTGTGTGGTCTTTTTCTCGGATTGTTGTTATGTGGATGGATGGGGGTTTGATGTAAGAGGTAAGTCTAGTTTTATCGCTGAGGTGGTTGTAGCCCTCTACGGTCAATGGATATAATACGAGCAGGCAGGTTTTCGGCGGAAGTGTTGAAGTCGAAGCAGTCAGAAGCGCGACTGTTTTATTTATACATGTACGAACGCTTACTGGTCTCATCTTCCTCCCACCTGTCAGCCGAAGAGCTCGAGAACTATTCCACTTCCGGTTTGTCGCGTCGCTGCAGCTGAGTCGTGCAGGTAAGAAAGTTAATAATAAATCCTTCGTAAGCAACGAAGGATTGCATCTAGCTAAGTAGCTCATGTGGAGATCGACCGCCACCCATCGTCCAATTCCCTATACCCAGTCGTGAGACCGATCGCAGGTTAGTTCCGACAGGGTGATCGTAAATCAATGGATAGAAGGCGGAGCGAAAACGACTAGCCCAACGTAAAAGGTTCACATCAAATTCCACGATAGGTAGGAACATCGTCCGGATAACACAACGCACTTTTTTGAAGCATAAATTGAATAGATCTCTGCTCGCTTAACGTGTAAAACCCCAATGCCTCGATCAGTTCGCAACAAATGATATGGGCGCTGCACGCTGTAAATCTAATAACTGCGAGGCAACTTAAGCACCTTCTCTCCCACGAAGTTCATGATCATCTCCTGTTTCACCAAACCAGTCAGTAACGAGCCCGAACAGATGTACAAGGGGATAAACCAGAGAGCCACTCACCCTACTGACAGGCGCAATCCGCGGCACAAAGCACTCGCGCATGTACCGCTCCACGTGATACTCAGCCGCATACCCCATGCCGCCCATACTCATCACGCTCCTCTCACAAGCCGTGAAAGCCGCTTCGGCCGCCAGGTACTTGGCGCTGTTGCAAGCGACCCCGACGGCGTGGGTCGTGATGCTCGGGTCGTGCTTTGGGTGGTCGGGCGAGGAGCGGTCGTAGAGGGACGCGGCGTGGTAGGTGGCGAGTTTGGCTGCTTCGAGGTGCATGTAGGCGTCGGCGAGCGGGTGTTGGATTGCTTGGTTTTGGCCGATGGGGCGCCCGAAGACGATGCGGTCGCGGGCGTAGTCGGTGGATCTATAGGAGGTTGGGGGAGTCAATTCTGATATTTCAATCGGGGAAAGGGAGGGTGCTTGATAGAGATTGGTGCGAGACTCACTTCTTCAATGCTGCGTAGCCGAGTCCGAGTGCTTCGCCGGCGAGGAGGCAGCGTTCTGCATTCATGCCGTGGAGGATCTAGATGCCGTTAGCCTGGTCGACAGACATTTGCAAGGTGATTTGACCCACAATCTTGAATCCCTGCCCTTCCTTTCCGATGAGAGAGTCTTGAGGGATCTTGTAATTGTCGAAGAACACCTGGTTAGCGTCGACCGCCCGCCCGCCCATCTTCTTGATACGCTTCGCCTCCAAACCCGGCTGGCTCAGATCGAAATCGACATAAAACATGGATAGACCTTCGGAAGGCTTGGTGACTTCCTCAAGAGGGGTCGTCCTGGCCAGCAGTACCATCTTGGTAGCCACTTGCGCGCTGGAAATCCAGATCTTTTGCCCAGTAACCGAATAGCCATCGCCGTCTTTCTTTGCAGTCGTCGTCAGCTTCAACGTCTCAAGCCCCGTGTTAGGCTCCGTGACGCCAAAGCACGTCCGCCACTCGCCAGAAATGATCTTGGTCAAGAAACGTCCCCTCTGCTCCGGCGTGGCGAATTTGGAAACCGGCTGAGTGGCGTATACATTGGCATGAATACTTTGAGCACCCGCAAGGCCAGCACCGCTTTCAGCAATACTTTGCATCATCATCGTTGCTTCTGAGATTCCTAGACCGGCGCCTCCGAGATCCTCAGGCAAGGCGATACCGATCCAGCCATCTTTGGCGAGCGCGGCATGGAGTTCATGGGGATATGTTTCGGTCTGGTCGTGTTCCATCCAGTAGTCATCGTCGAAGTTGGAGCAGATCTTGAGGATGGCATCGCGGACTGTCATTTGTTCTTCGCTGAAGCCTGAAGTCTCCATGAGTCGACGGTGGGGAGTGATGGAGAATTGGCGGGCGGAACATGGTGTGAATGTTGGTCTTGTCTTCCCGAGTTGTATACATGGTCTTGTTGTTGATCTTGTAGTCAGTCTGGACAATGTCCGTAACGAAGAGGTGGCGTTTCTCGACATTGCGTTTGAAGTTGTGAAATCTGAGGAGTAAGAAGAAAGGTATTCGACTCTGGGAGCGCTCAATTTGACAGTCTAATGAACAGGGAAGATGCAATGCCGGTGCAATTAAAAGGCCTACTCGATACTCATATACTCCGGATATGCCATGGGAATAAGACCAAGGGGACCGTTCCGATGATGCATCTCCACACCCTGCACGCGAGCGGTTGTCGGGTATAGCAGATCTCTGCCGAGTATCAGATGCCGGAAATACTTAGGGTTTGAGCCGATGAGCGGATGTTGTGTTTCTTGTGACAGACTCGTGATGACGATTGAAGACCTGTCGTACCATGTTATATGTCACACATCAGTGAGTCGAAACCTTGGAGAGTGAGTGAATGAACGGACTGAGCCGCGGCTTCTCCAACTTCAAGTCCAAGTCCAAGCTTCAGCAAACGTCCCAGATCTCCATCTACATCAAACTTACATCTCACATAACGCCCACACATTATGGCGTCAGATACAGAAGAGCGACAGCGCTCGCGATCGCCTCCTCGCGGAGACGTTTCCAGGCCCAAAAAGCCAAAGTCCAGCGGCTTCAAATGGAAAGAGAAGCGACCCGCCGGTGATGCCCAGGCCGACAGAGCAAACAACGACGACAAAAGCCTCAGGCGAGGCTACAGAGATCGATCGCCCCGCCGAGATAACTACAGCCAGCGAGAGCGCGAAAGAGATGGCGACCGCGACCGCGACCGCTCGCCCAGACGAAGCGACAGAGACAGAGACAACAACCGTGACAGCTACCGTCCATCTCGCGACGACGTACGCGCAAGAGACGATCCGCTAGATCGTGTATCGTCGACTAAGCGCGACCGCCCGGCAGGCTCATCAGAAAAATCGGACAAAAAAGACAAGAAGGACAAGCCAAAGAAAGAGAGGCCTGTCGCACCCTCCGAACCCATGATCATTGTGAATGTCAACGATCGTCTGGGAACCAAAGCAGCCATTCCTTGCCTCGCATCAGACAGTGTGAAGGCTTTCAAGGCGATTGTAGCTGCGAACATCGGACGGCAGCCGCATGAGATCATGCTGAAACGACAGGGCGAGAGGCCGTTCAAGGACATTTTGACACTGGCGGATTACGGTGTGAGCTCGGGTGTGCAGCTTGACCTTGAGATCGACACTGGAGATTAAGTGTACTCATCTCCCATGACAATGGGAAAAGGGAGGTGTGCAACATGGGTTTTGGGCAAGGGTGCAATGTTCTCTTAGCGATGGCGTTCAGGAAGTAGGCACGACGGTATAGGGACGATTGCTCTGCGAGCTGTACCTATCGACTCGCTACAAAATTGAAAGCGCGACGTCCAACATGCTTCAGCTACTCCTCACATGCCTTCCATGAAAGTGAAGTTCCATCTCACTGGGCCCAATGTCTATGTTCTAATTCTTCTCAGCTCTACTATCTTGCTATGCTGATCGATCGTAAGATTGAAGATCACGAGTGATTATTGAATTCTTAAACCCCGAGGTCAAAAAGGTACATAGCGCAGTACTTCCCACTCGAGATCGTGGAGTCTATCGGGCAAGGCAAACACACGTTCGTGCTTGCCTTTTGGCTCGCACTCCGAACGCTACGCGTAAGTTGGTAGGTCGTCAGAATAATACGTTGAGTTGAGAAGGGCATGTGTTAAGTGGGTGTAGAGAAACACACGTTCGTGCTCGCATCTGGCTCGCACTCCGAACGCTGCGCGTAAGATGGTGGGTCGGGCTTAGATCAAGTGTAGTCCCTGTCCGGAAGTACAATTCTACAAGATGCACTTAATCTCTTCACATTAATTTGATCTCGGGCAATTCATCCTCACCTCACGCTCGAGCGATCCACGTCATGCACGTGAGTTGGCGCTAGACCGTGATTCCGGGGCAGGCGCGGGAGCTGCCGCCGAACTGAGCTGCCGCTCTGTTTTGGTTGCAACTTCCAATCCAAACAATCGCGACCAACCTCCGCAACACGACAACAGCGACCTCGAAAACGACAACTAACGACATTTGGACAACTTCTTGGATTATGTACATCTTGGCCTGATCATATTGGATTCACGCGGTCGTTCTCTCCGCCCTTTGGCGCATCGCACCACCTACGCGCCGCGAGTAAACACAACATCGCACACACTCTATTCGACATGTCGTTGTCACGCACCAAGGCCGCGCCTATCGGCTCGTCGCAATGGATACAGAATGAGCGAGAACAGGCTGGAGATTTTGTAGAGCAAGAGCTGGAAGAGTTTGGGTACAGTGTGCGAAATGAGATGGAATGGCTCAACGAGCACATGGCCGAGATCTTCAGCGCTGATCCTGTGTGAGTATCTACAAGGCGCGCGGTATATGCGCCTGTTACTAACGCGTTGCAGAAACTTTGCGGATGTATTCAAAACGCCTGGTAAACTACGAGGAAAGACACCTCGCACAGCTCGCAAAAGAGATGCCCTCGAGCAGCGTCAGCCGCTCACCGATGTATTTGCGCCCAACCTCCAAGCCGGCCCTACTCCCGCAAAAAACACCGCCTTCTACGAAAAGGTCACACGATTCCAAATCGCAGAGGACAGTGGAAATGTAATCCCACAGCAACGCGTGATCAGCAGAAGCAAAAGCCCGCAGCGCGTCGGCTTACCTGGAAACACGGATTCTGGCTACCATGGGATGACGGAGGACGAAATGGAAGCCGACAACACACAGACTGACGCGGACACTGTGCCTTCTCAATCACTTGAAGTGCATTCAGTACCTCTGCGCGAGAACCAGTCTCCGCCTCGACGACTGAAAGAAAGCTCGGATGTCGCCGAGCCCGCTAGTGACGAATCGTTCATGTCTGCGAAGGAAGCTGTATCTCACAACGCCTCGAAAGAGCAACTCTACCCCGACTTGGAAGAAGACAACGCCACTGTACCAGACGAAGATATGGAGGTCGAGGAGTCCGTACTGGAGGCACATGAAGATGTTGCAAGCCCGGCGGCACAGGAGCCCGAAGAAGCAGCCGAACCTGAGCCAACAGAGCAAGAACAAGAATTACACGCCGAAATGTCGCATGACCCCTCCGAGATGTCGAGCCCAGCGCAACAGCCTCTGGCGAGGAAGAGCAGCTTCACATTCTCTTCTCTACCCGCGAGGGAGCCCTTGACAGCGAAACGTAGCATTGGCGGGCGCAATAGCCATATGGATGCCTTGAACCGCAACAGTGTATTCGCCAAATCCGTCGGAAAAAGCTTCGGAGTCACTCTCGATGACGACGAGGCTGATGAAGAGAAGGAAGAAGAAAAGGAAGAGGAGCAGAAGCTGCAGAACAAAACTTCTGCACAGCTCTTACATGAGCGAATCTCTATGCTTGGAAAAGCGAAAGAATCCAGGTCTTCAAAGAGCATTCCTCAAGCTCTATACCCTCAGCTTCCGGAGAACGATGACGACGACGAACAAGCTGGAGCAGAAGATGCTCCAGAACCTCCACCGAAGGATGTGCCTGCGCTAGTCGATGACGAGGATGATGATTGGATTGCTCCCTCCAAACCTGTACAGCCAAGGAATGCTCAACAGGCACACGAAGACTTCGAGAATGCAGCCAGCGTCCGCCCTTCGATGCATCAAAAATCCATGTCCACCACATATGTTCCTTCGCCAACAAGGCCGTTGATGCAGTCTACGAGCCACCACTCGAAAGCTCAATCGGTTACCATTGCGTCCATGAACCCGGAGTTCGATTCTACAACCCCTGCAGGCTCACCAAGCAGCAAGAAGCATGTCGAGCCCATGAGCGCTTCCAAGAAACTGTGGGGCGCATTCAAATCCGCTAGGAACCTGTTTGCCTCTTCTGCAGGATCAAGTGCGGCGGCAAAGCTGGAGGCTCACGACTCCCCAGCTGGCAAGCGCTCTAAGAAGCAGGATGCTGCTGACGAGGCCAAGAATGACCCTATGGTTAAGATGCCTGGTGCACTCTGGTCTGAAACACAGCTTTCGCAGACTTCCTCACGACCTCTGTCTACTATCTCGGCCAGCCCGAGTAGGAAGACACGCAGTTCCACCGAGAGTGACAAGAAGCAGAGGAAGGAGATGAAAGCGCAACAGAAGGCCGCTGATGAGTTTGAGAAGGCTAGAGAGAAGGAGCGCCTGAAGGCGAACAAGGCTCAAGAGGAGCGGATCAAGGCTGAGAAAGTCGAGATGGAGAGGCTTGAGAAGGAGCAGGAGCAGAGATCACAACAAGAAGCTGCAGCCGCCACTGTCGAAAGACCAAGGACTGCCGAGGAAGAAAGAGATCGCGAAGATATGCCGCCACCTCCGCCACCAAAGAGCATGCTCCCTCCAGGTAAACTGCGGGCTCCCACCAGACCCGTCCGTCCTGCTCGTGAAACTGCTGCGTCAAAGGCCAAGCCGGTGCCCGTCAACATTCGTGTGGCCAGTCAACAGGCACAAAGGATGGGCCAGCCGTCGTCGCAAGAATCTTTTACTTCTTCCTCCTCCAGCCAAGGCCCTCCACCGCCACCAAAGACAGGTCTGCGTACCACATCGGCTCAAGCAAATGCTCGGGCCTCCACCATGCCTCAAAACAACTCTCGGGTTCGGGCACTTGAAGCAGCTGCCCGCAAAAAGGAGCAAGAAGAGCGCGAAAAACAGCGCAAAGCTGAGCAGAAACGCGAGCTTGAACGCAAGCGCGCTGCCAAGGCTGAAGAGGAGCGCCGTGTTGAGCAAGAAAAGAAGGCCGAGGAACAGCGCAAGATGCAGGAGATGAAGCTTGCCGCACAGAAACAGGCAGAAAAGCAAGCTGCAGAGGCTAAGAGGCGCGAACAGCAACGCTTCGAGCAACAGCAACAGCGTCTTGAGCAGCAGCGGTTGGAACAGCAGCGCGCTGAGCAATCTGCTGCGGCCAAGGCCAAGGCCGCACACGAGCTTGCAGAGGCAATTCAGCGTGAGCGCGCTGAGAAGCAAGCCTTCCCTCGTGGCGATGCACCGGGAACTCTCAGGCAGCTTGGACAGAGAACAATAGCAGACTCGTCCACTCGCCAGATCCAGCCCAACCCTGCAAAGCCGCCAAAACGCATACTTCAGGAGGATGACGAGTCTGTCCCTCAACAGCAGAGGCCAGGCATGCAGCGCAACCCAACATCATACCAGCAGAACGAGGCCAAGCGAAGAAAGACGGATGAGTACGATCAGGAGACTGATCAAAGACACTCTGTCATGGCTCCGCCCAAGAGGCCTTCGAACATGCGCAAGGTAGGTCAAGTTGATGGCAGCCCCCAAAAACATGCAACTCGTACTAACCCATTTGCAGGAAACTCTCAGCAAAGTTCCATATGGCTACGCCCTCGCTCCGCCACCCGCATCCCACCACAACACCAGCATGTTCAAGAGCACAGTGAACAGCCAACATCAAATGCAACACGGCCAGCGTCCAGCCCACCCCAGCCAAACGGTCCAACTCAGCAACGCACGCATCCCCTTCGCAGAGAACGCCAACCCGCCCGCAGCGCAATACTACAGCCAAGCGCCCTCGCAAGTCTACCAAAACGAAAACAGCGCCCAAGGCAAATTCAAGACCCCGGCCCGCCCGCCCATGTCCAAAGCCCTGCCCAAGTCCGCCGCAAAGTCGTCCCCCATGTACGCCAACGGCGACAACATCGCCCTGCCCGAAATCATGACCGATAGCGAAGACGAAGAGGACGAGGAAGAAGAGGCGACCGGCGGCTTCCGCGCCCCCTCGTGGGTGGCGTCGCCCGCCCTGCGCGACTTGCTGACTCAACAGCAACTCGTCGATCCGGAAACCGTCTTTGGCCCCATCTCCGACCTCAAGATGGAGGAGGTCTTCAAGGGCGCGAAGAACCAGGAGAGGCTGAAGCGGTTTAGGGATCGCGGCAGCAGTGCCATGTGGCACGAGACTGGCGATGCGGTCACTGTGGAGGAAAAGCGTAGGGATATGGAGGCTAGGGAGAGGGTTTACAAGGAGGGAGGGTGGAGTTATAACAACCGGGTTTGAGGGGGGTTGGAATTGGAGTTTGAGTCGAGGTTTTCGGGTTTTCATTGGTGTACAGGTTTCTCTGGGTTCTTCCATTAACCTCGGTGTATGGGTTTCTTGGGTATGGGTACCTTTGGCTTTGGGCTCGGTATGGGGAATTACGGCTTGATTAGAAACTGAGAGGGAGGGTGGGGGTTTTCCGCTATGAGATCGATGAGAGAGAGTGGGACATTCGAGCGATATTGAATACGAGGCCCGATCATTTTCTTCTTCAAGTTCAATTCAATCATTATTCCCTGCCTTATCTTGTCTGCGTTTCGTCGTTATTCGTTCGTTGTTGTTCGATTCATGTCGTTCCATACCAATCGACCTGCATTTCCCTTCTACATCTCTTCCCTACTCAAATTCAAACCGTGACCACTCCGCTGACATTCCTCTAAATCACAAACGTACGTCTTTCCAACAAAGTACATCACTTCCCCTCCCTCCACCCTCCTCCCACGATCGCCGCCCTCCCC
>Ga0265798_10004472_pt1 | contig 19234 bp, 20 predicted proteins | sample P3T30metagenome_FD_192430 | JGI IMG/M metagenome (GOLD analysis project Ga0265798, IMG submission 192430) | Plant litter microbial communities from East Loma Ridge, Irvine, California - P3 T30 | ecosystem: Environmental > Terrestrial > Plant litter > Unclassified | place: USA: California... | reverse complement strand
TCACTCATTGCTGAGCAACGTATTTCTTTTTCGTGAACATTTGATAATTTAAGTAATCAGCATCACGAGGATGCCGGCACCTTCATCAAACGCCCACACTTATCGACTGTTTATTGTTAAAGAACTTGAATTCTGTACTGCCTTGCTGCGTTGTGCGAATCGTTTTGTTCGTCAGCAGCAGAGAAGTGAGATTATGCAGTGTTTCGTTTGCGTCGTCAACTTCTTTTATTGCATCGTATCGTTCGGATACGACCTCGATGAAGCGGCTTCTACTACCTGACAAGCCATCGTTTTCAGCGAGGGAAAGCATCATACCAATGCCCGGCCAACTCCGCAAGAGCAGCGTGGCATGGCCGCGCCATCCCGGCCGCGCCATCCCGGCCGCGCCATCCCGGCCGCGCGTACAATGGCCGCTTTGCGCCATACCGCACCTTCTTGTACCGACATGACCATCCTGCTTTCCACCCTCAATGCGCGCTATGCCCACGCTTCGCTCGGCCTGCGCTACCTGCTGGCCAACATGGGACCGCTGCGGGAGCAGACCGCGCTGATGGAATTCGTCATCGGCGCCAAGACCACCGAAGTGGTCGAGCGCCTGCTGGCGCGTGCACCGCGCATCGTCGGCTTCGGCGTCTATATATGGAACGTCGAGGAAACGACAAGGGTCGTCGCCATGCTCAAGCGCGTGGCGCCGGAGGTGACGGTGGTGCTGGGCGGTCCCGAAGTCTCGCATGAGACCAGCCAGCAGGAGATCGTGCGCCTGGCCGACTACGTCGTCACCGGCTGGGGCGACGTCACCTTCCCCAAGCTGTGCGCCGACATCCTGCACGGCCCCCAGCCCCTGATGAAGGTACATGCGGGCGTACAGCCTCCGATGGCCGAGATCGCGCTGCCCTATTCCTTATATAGCGACGACGACATCGCGCACCGCACCATCTACGTGGAAGCTTCGCGCGGCTGCCCGTTCAAGTGCGAGTTCTGCCTGTCCTCGCTGGACAAGACTGCCTGGCCGTTCGGGCTGGACGCGTTCCTGGCGGAGATGGAAAACCTGTACCAGCGCGGCGCGCGCCTGTACAAATTCGTCGACCGCACCTTCAACCTGAACGTCAAGACCAGCCAGCGCATCATGCAGTTCTTCCTCGACAAGCTGGCGGCGCATCCCGACGATCCGGTCTACGCCCACTTCGAACTGGTGCCCGACCACCTGCCGGAAGCGCTGAAGGCGACCATCGCCCAGTTCCCGTCCGGCGCGCTGCAGTTCGAGATCGGCATCCAGAGCTTCAATCCCGAGGTGCAGGCGCTGGTCAGCCGGCGCCAGGACAACGACAAGGCGGCCGCCAACATCCTCTGGCTGACCGAACATTCGCAGGCGCACCTGCACGTCGACCTGATCGCCGGCCTGCCGGGCGAGGACATCGAAAGCTTCGCACGCGGCTTCGACAAGCTGGTGGCGCTGGGGCCGCACGAAATCCAGTTCGGCATATTGAAACGCCTGCGCGGCACGCCGATCATCCGCCATACCGAACCCTACAAGATGGTGTTCGACCCGTATCCGCCCTACACCGTGCTGGCCACCGACCGCATCGACTTCGCCGCCATGCAGCGCCTGGTGCGCTTCGCGCGTTACTGGGACCTGGTGGCGAACTCGGGACGCTTCGCGCATACCGTCAAGGTGCTGCTGGGTGATGCGCCCTTCGCCAGCTTCATGGCGTTCTCGGACTGGATGTATACCCGCACCGACGCCACCCACCGCATCGCCCTCGACCGCCTGGCGAAGCTGGTGCAGGAATGGCTGCAGCTGCGCGGCATGGCGCCCGATGCCGCCGCCGCCCTGCTGGCCAGTGACTATGCCGGCAACGTCGACAAGCCGGCCAGCAAGGGCGCCAGCAAGGACAGCGGCAAGAGCCACGGCCCGGCGGCGGACGAGCGCAAACCAACCGCCGCGGCGCCCGAGCGCCAGGTGCGCCACCTGGCAGCCTGAGCACGCTAGAGTGGATGCCGGTGGCAGCCACCGCGAATCTCTTTTACACTGCCGCAATGCGGATTGAAAATGCGCCAACATTAACTGTCGAACATGCGAGCGCCGGCACGGACCAGACCGTGGCGGTGCGCGGCGTATGGCAGGTCCACGCGCTGAGCCAGCGCGGCGTCGCCAAGGGTATCAACAAGACCCTGGCCGCCCTGCGCGGCAAGCAGGCGCTGGCCTGGGACCTGTCCGACATCGCCAGCCTCGACCACATCGGCGCCCAGATGCTGTGGAATGCCTGGGGCAAGCGCCGTCCGGCGCAACTGAAACTGGACCCGCGCCAGGAAGAGCTGTTCACGCGCATCGAGAAGGCCAGCCACATCGAATTGCCGCGCACCCGCTCGAGCGCCCTGCAATGGATCATCCTGCTGGGCGCCGGCGTGCTGTCCTTCTTCGAAAACCTGCGCGGCGCCATCACCCTGGTCGGCCAGGTGATCCAGGACATCGGCCGCTTCATCCGCCATCCGCTGGGCGGCCCGTGGCGCGAGATCTCGGCCAACATCTACCATTCCGGCTTCCAGGCGCTCGGCATCACGGCGCTGGTCGGCTTCCTGATCGGGATCGTGCTCTCCTACCTGTCGGCGCAGCAGCTGCGCACCTTCGGCGGCGACATCTACCTGGTCAACATCCTCGGCATGGCGGTGATCCGCGAACTCGGGCCGCTGCTGGCGGCGATCCTGGTGGCCGGGCGTTCGGGTTCGTCGATCACGGCGCAGCTGGGCGTAATGCGCGTGACCGAGGAACTCGATGCGATGCTGGTGATGGGCATCTCGCACGGCTATCGCCTGATCATGCCGAAGGTGCTGGCGCTGGCGCTGGCGATGCCGCTGCTGGTGGTCTGGACCGACGCCATGGCCCTGCTCGGCGGCATGCTGGCGGCCAAGGTCGAACTCGACCTGTCGCTGCGCTACTTCATCCAGAAGCTGCCGTCGGCGGTGCCGATCGTGAACTACTGGATCGGCCTGGGCAAGGGCATCGTGTTCGGCATGCTGATCGCACTGGTCTCCTGCCACTTCGGGCTGCGCATCAAGCCGAACACCGAAAGCCTGGGACGCGGCACCACCACGTCGGTCGTCACCGCGATCACCGTCGTCATCATGGCCAACGCGGTGTTCGCCATCGTCTTCAGTGGAGTGGGCTTCTTCTGATGGATACCACCAAACCGCAATCCCAGCGCCCTGCGCAGCGCCTGAACCGCAAGCCGGAGGAAGACGTCGGACCGCCGGTGGTCCAGATCCGCAATTTGTGGACCCGTTTCGGCCGCACCGTGGTGCACCAGGACCTGAACCTGGACATCTACGGCGGCGAGATCCTGTCCATCGTCGGCGGTTCCGGCACCGGCAAGACCGTGCTGCTGCGCCAGATGCTGGGGCTGGAACGCCCGTCCAGCGGCACCGTCACGGTGTTCGGCGAAGACGTCAGCCGCGCCGATCCGCAACAGCTGCAGCGCATGCGCAACCACTGGGGCATGCTGTTCCAGCAGGGCGCGCTGTACTCGGCGCTGACGGTGTTCGAGAATATCGCCCTGCCGCTGCGCGAACTGAAGGTCCTGCCCGACGACGTGATCCGCGACGCCGTGCTGCTGAAAATGGACATGGTGGGCCTGGGCCCGGGCGACGCCAACAAGATGCCCTCGGACCTGTCCGGCGGCATGGTCAAGCGCGCGGCGCTGGCGCGCGCGCTGGCGCTGGAGCCGCAATTGCTGTTCCTGGACGAGCCCACCGCCGGCCTCGACCCCGATTTGTCGGACACCTTCGTCGAGCTGATCCAGACCCTGCACAGCGAGCTGCACCTGACCGTGGTGATGGTCACCCACGACCTCGACACCTTGTTCGCGCTGTCCTCGCGCATCGCGGTGCTGGCCGAGAAGCACGTGATCGCAGTCGGTCCCTCGTGCGACGTGCTGCGCGTGAAACACCCGTTCATCAATGACTTTTTCCTCGGCCCGCGTGGCCAGCGGGCGCTGGAAGTGCTCGAAGAACGCTATGCGCGAAAGGAAGCGGAAGACTGACATGGAAAACAGATCGCACGCCCTGATGACGGGCTTATTTACCGTGGCGCTGCTGGTGGCGGCGATCCTGGTCGGCCTCTGGCTGAACCGCGACCGCACCGAAGTGCATCCCTACGAGATCGTCACCACCCAGACCATCCCCGGCCTGAACCCGCAGGCCGTGGTGCGCTACCGCGGCCTGGAGATAGGCCGGGTGGACGAGATCATCTTCGACCCGCGCGTGACCGGCCAGATCCTGATCCGGCTGTCGATCGAGGAAGGCTCTCCGGTCACCACCACCACCTTCGCCTCGCTCGGCTACCAGGGCGTGACCGGCATCGCCTTCATCCAGCTCGACGACGACCGCACCGGCTCGCCGCTGCTGCAGAGCGATCCCGGCCACATCGCGCGCATCCCGCTGCGTCCGGGCCTGCTCGACCAGCTGGAAAAACGCGGCCTGGCGATCCTGGAAAAGACCGAGCGCATCACCGATGGCCTGAACAACATCCTCAGCCCGGACAACCAGACCAAGCTGACCGGCGCCATCGACAACATCAGCAAGGCGGCCGAAGCCTACGGCGAGATCCCGAACCGGCTGCAGCCGACCCTGGCGCGCCTGCCGGAGATCACCGACAAGATGGACCGCACCCTCGGCTCGGTAAACCAGCTGGCCACCAGCGCCAACAGCGCGGTGCAGAACTACGACCGCCTGGCCACCAGCCTGCAGGCGCCGGGCGGCCCGGTGGAACGCGCCAGCGCCGCCATCGATTCGCTCGGCGGCGTGACGGCCGAACTCGAACTGCGCACGCTCCCGCACGTGGTCGAGATGGCCGACGAGGCCAGGGTCTCGCTGCGCGCGGTGCGCCGCACCGTGACCGGCCTGGGCGAGCGCCCGCAGAGCATCCTGTTCGGCGGCCCGGCGGCCCAACCCGGTCCCGGCGAGCCCGGCTTCGTCCCCCCGTCCAAATGAGGCATCCCTTGAACCTGCAACCGATCCCGCAGTTGCCCGCGCATTTGTCGCGCACCCTGGCCGCCTGCGCCGCCTTGGCCGCCGCCCTGGCCCTGTCCGGCTGCGCCTCGACCAAGAGCCCGCCGACCACCCAGTTCGACTTCGGCCCGGCGATCCCCGCCGCCCAGGCTGCCCAGGCCGCCACCCCGGGTGCGCTGGGCACGGTGGTGGTCGGCGACGTCACCGGCTCGAATGCCCTGGACAACGAGCGCATGCTCTACCGCCTGAGCTACGCCGACGCGCTGCAGGCCCGTACCTACGCCAACAGCCGCTGGACCACCAGCCCGCTGCAGATGATGACCCAGCGCCTCAAGACCCGCCTCGGCCAGGCCGGCGCCAGGGTGCTGTCGGAAAACGACATCGCCGCCGGCGTCCCGATCCTGCGCGTCGACGTCGACGACTTCATCCACGACTTCAGCAGCGCTACCCAGAGCGAAGGCCAGGTCGCGCTGCGCGCCTCCGTGTTCCGCGGCCGCACCCTGGTCGACCAGAAGACCTTCGTGCGGCGCACGCCCGCCGCCACGCCCGACGCCGCCGGCGGCGCGCGCGCGCTGGCCGCCAGCACCGATGCCATCGCGGCCGACGTGACCGCCTGGCTCGGCGCGCTGAACCTGCAACCGCAACCGCAACCACAACCACAACCGCAATCCCGATGACCGAACCGGAAGACGAGGCCGGGCCGCGCGCCTCGCCGGTGGCGCGCGCCTCCCTGCTGGCCTATCTGCTGCTGATCGTGTACGCCAGCTGGTTTCCGTTCACCGGCTGGCGCAGCAGCGGCCTGTCGCCGTTCACCTTCCTGAACCTGCAGCCGCAGCGCTGGTGGACCGGCTTCGACGTGATGACCAACATCGTCGGCTACATGCCGCTCGGCGTGCTGCTGGTGCTGTCGCTGTATCCGGCGGTGCGCGGCATGTGGGCGGTGCTGGCGGCGGCCGTCGGCGGCTTGCTGGTATCTAGCATCATGGAAGTCGTGCAGAACTACCTGCCGAGCCGGGTGCCGTCCAACCTCGACCTGCTGACCAATGCCGGCGGCTGCCTGGCCGGCGCCCTGGTCGGCGCCTGTTTCGCGCCCATGCTGCTCGACCAGAGCCGCCTGTACCGGCTGCGGCGGCGCTGGTTCGCGTCCTACGCCAGCCAAGGCCTGGTACTGGTGGCGCTGTGGCCGCTGGCCCAGGTCTACCCGCAGGGCTACCTGTTCGGCAACGGCCAGGTGCTGCCGCTGCTGTCGGAATGGCTGTCCGACTGGCTCGACACCGATATCGACCTGGTGATGCTGCTGCGCGGCGACGCCGGCGTGACCGTCGAGCAGTACTGGCTGTCCGAGACCGTGATCACCGCCTGCGGCATGACCGGTGCCGCGCTCACCCTGCTGTGCCTGACGCGCCGCGGCGCGCCGCGCATGGCGCTGGTGCTGGCCCTGCTCGGCGCAGGCCTGGTGGTCAAGACCCTGGCCAGCTCGCTGTTCTTCAAGCCGGACAACGCGCTGGTATGGATCACGCCGGGCGCCGAGGGCGGCTTCCTGATCGGCCTGATCATGGTGGCCGGGCTGGCCTTCGCGCCGCAGGTGGCGCAGCGCCGCCTTGCGGTGGTGACGCTGGTGCTGTCGCTGATCGTGGTGAATACCATTCCCGCCAATCCGTATTTCGTCTCCACCCTGCAGGCTTGGCAGCAGGGTAAATTCCTGAATTTCAACGGCGCGGCCCAGTTCCTGGGCATGGCCTGGCCCTTCATTGCGCTGTGGTTCCTGCTGCTGCCCTCGCACCGCCTGAATCGACCGTGAATCCGGCCGTGGTAGGGGTATGATAGCGGGCGATACTGTCATCGATACGGAAACCCCATGAACGACAAACCTTTTTATGAGCACCACGTGTTCTTCTGCATGAATGAACGCGAGGGCAAGGATTGCCGCGACAGCTGCGGCAAGCACGGCGCCCTGGCGGCGCAGAAGCACGCCAAGCAGCGCATCAAGGAACTCGGCCTGAGCGGCGAGGGCAAGGTGCGCGTCAACAAGGGCGGCTGCATGGACCGCTGCGAGGAAGGCCCGGTCATCGTGATCTACCCGCAGGGCACCTGGTACACCTACGTCGACAATTCGGACATCGACGAAATCATCGATCGCCACATCGTCAAGGGTGAAGTGGTCGAACGCCTGAAAATCTGACGCTGTCCGCTTCTCTTGCGCCGCACACATGAACAAGAATTCGCACAAGTTTTACCTGACCGGCCACGCCGGCAAGATGGAATGCCTGCTGGACGAACCCGAAGGCCCCCCGCGCGGCATCGCCCTGGTGGCGCACCCGCACCCGCTGTACGGCGGCACCATGGACAACAAGGTGGCGCAGACGCTGGCGCGCGCCTTCATCGGCCTCGGCTACGTGACGGCGCGCTTCAACTTCCGCGGCGTCGGCGAGTCGGAGGGCGTGTATGACGACGGCCGCGGCGAAGTCGACGACATGGAAATCATGCTCGAGCACATGCTGAAGGAATATCCGGGACTGCCGTTCGTCCTGAGCGGTTTCTCGTTCGGCACCTTCGTGCAGGCCCAGCTGCAGCAGCGCCTGGAAGTGCAGGGCCGCCCGGCCGAGCGCCTGGTGCTGGTCGGCACCGCGGCCGGCAAATGGCCGATGCCGCCGGTCCCGGCGGACACCATCCTGATCCACGGCGAGCTCGACGATACGATCACGCTGACCCAGGTGTTCGACTGGGCGCGCCCGCTCGACATCCCGGTCACCGTGATCCCGGGCGCGGACCACTTCTTCCATCGCAAGCTGGTCCACATTAAAAATCTTGTCGCCCAATTGTGGCGGCGTGACATTTGACGTGATCACTGGCCTATAATAATTCGGTCTTTTTCCTAGGCAATGCTCTCGGGAACTTCGTAAACCTGCTGCGCGTTGCACTTCCGGCCTGCGATGCTTGCTGTACGCTTGTACAGCTGCGCTTCCCAGCCAGAATTGCTACCGCTCGCGACGGTTTCCGAAGTCCCCTTGTTGGATTGCCCGCTTCGCCATCCACTGATCTCCTCGTTTGTTCCCATGAAAAAGTTAATCGCGGCCCTTGCCGCCAGTGCCCTCCTGATGTCCGCCGCCAGCGCCCAGAACGTGCCGGCCCCGAGCATCGCCGCCCGCTCCTGGCTGCTGCTGGATGCCACCAGCGGCCAGATCATCGCTTCGCAAGACCCGGACACCCGCATCGAGCCGGCGTCGCTGACCAAGGTCATGACCGCGTATGTGGTCTTCGGCGCTATCCGCGACAAGAAACTGACGCTGGACCAGATGGTCACCGTGTCGGTACGCGCCTGGAAAGTCGACGGCAGCAGCTCGAAGATGTTCATCGACCCGGCCACCCCGGTCAAGGTCAATGACCTGCTGTACGGCCTGATGGTCCAGTCGGGCAACGACGCCGCGGTGGCGCTGGCCGAAGCTGTGGCTGGCGACGAAGGCACCTTCGTCCACCTGATGAACGAGCAGGCCCAGCGCATGGGCATGAAGAACACCCGCTTCGCCAATCCGCACGGCCTGCCCAGCCCGGACAATTTCTCGACCGCGCGCGATTTGTCGATCCTGGCGGCGCACGTGATCAAGGATTTCCCCGAGTTCTACAAGATCGACTCGGTCAAGGAATTCACCTACAACAAGATCAAGCAGCAGAACCGCAACCGCCTGCTGTGGCTGGACCCGACCGTGGACGGCATGAAGACCGGCCACACCGAAGCCTCGGGCTTCTCGATGATCGCCTCGGCCCACCGTCCGAACGGCAATTCGGGCGAGCGCCGCCTGATCTCGGTGCTGTCCGGCGCCACCTCGGACGGCAACCGCACGGCCGAGAGCCAGAAGCTGCTGAACTGGGGCTTCCAGAACTTCGACACCGTGCGCCTGTACAAGAAGGGCCAGGCGATCGCTACCCCGGAAGTGTGGAAGGGCTCGAAGTCGACCGTCAAGATCGGCTTCACCAACGACATCCTGGTGACCGTGCCGAAAGGCGTGGCGGGCAAGATGAAGCCGGTCCTGGAACGCAAGGACCCGCTGGTCGCGCCGCTGGCCCAGAACGGCCGCGTCGGCACGCTGAAGATGGTCGTGGACGGCAAGCCGCTGCTGGCGCTGCCGGTGGTGGCGCTGGAAGAAGTGTCGGAAGCGACCATCTTCGGGCGCGCCTGGGATTCGATGCGCTTGTGGATGAAGTAATCCCGGCCTGGTCCCTGTAGCAAAACACCGGCATTCCGCCAATCCCGTCGTTCCCGCGCAGGCGGGAACCCAGGTTTTCATGAGCAGCCGCTCAAGCTTGGGTTCCCGCCTCCGCGGGAACGACGTTTTGAGGGGGCCGCTTTCGCTATAATCATTCACTCATCACCCGGAAAGAACAACAATGACCCACGCCCTGCCCCGCGACCTCTCCTGCCCGCGCATCGCCCTGCGTCCGAACGGACTCGAACTGTCCCGCGTCGTCGCCGGCATGTGGCGCATGGTCGAGTGGAACATGACGGTCGAGCAGCGCGTCGCCTTCATCGAGGGGTGCCTGGCGATGGGCGTGACCTCGTTCGACCATGCCGACATCTACGGCGACTACGGCGTCGAGGGCCAGTTCGGCGAAGCGCTGCGCGCCCAGCCCTCGCTGCGCGACCGCATCCAGCTGATCAGCAAGTGCGGGATCAAGCTGGTTTCCAGTAAGCGCCCGCAGCACGCGATCCAGCACTACGACACCGGCGCGGCCCACATCATCGCCTCGGCCGAGGAATCGCTGCGCCAGCTGCACACCGACCGCCTCGACCTGCTGCTGATCCACCGTCCGGACCCGCTGATGGACTTCGACGAAGTCGCCGAGGCGTTTTCCCGCCTGAAGCAGGCCGGCAAGGTGCTGCACGTGGGCGTGTCGAACTTCAGCCGCCACCAGTTCGAGTCGCTGAACCGGCGCATCGAACTGGCCACTAACCAGGTCGAATTCTCGCCGCTGCACACGGCGCCGCTGTTCGACGAGACATTCGACGGCCTGCAGGACCTGCGCGTGGCGCCGCTGATCTGGTCGCCGCTGGGCGGCGGGCGCCTGTTCACCTCGAACGACGCCAACGCCGAACGCCTGCGCCTGGTGGTCAAGGACATCGCCGACCGCCTGCACAAGCCCTTCGCCAGCGTGGTGTTCGCCTGGATCATGCAGCTGCCGTCGCGTCCGATTCCGCTCACCGGGTCCGGGCGCATCGAGGCGATCGGGGTGGCGGTGGCCGGCGCCGGCTTCCAGCTGTCGCGCAGCGACTGGTTCACGATCCTGCGCGCGGCGCGCGGCCACGAAGTCGCCTGAGCCCCTCACCCGCACACGCCCATGCCCGAATCGCTGAAGATCGTCGAAGGACGCGCGCTGAGCGCGCAGCAAAAGAAAGACCTGTTGAACCGCCTGGCGCGCGTCGAGGGCCAGCTGCGCGGGATCCAGAAACTGGTGGCGCTGGCCGACGCGCCTTCGGACTGCGACGCCGTGGCGCAGCAGATGGCGGCCGCGCGCAAGGCGCTGGACCGCTCCTTCATCCAGCTGCTCACGGCCAGCATCGTCACCCACACCGGCAACGCGGCCGACGTCGAGGAAGCAAAGCAAAGCGCCGCCCATCTGGCGGCGCTGTTCGACAAGTTCGCTTGATGCCGGACGCACGGCGGGCGCCGGTCCCGTCCCTCAGTCGATGGCCTCCTCGTCGTACACCTTGGGCGGCGCGATCCCGGTCCAGCCGCCCTTCCAGCCGATGTTCAGCAGCAGCGCCGCGCTGATATAGAACACGAAGAACAGCGCAAAGAAGCGCGACTGCAGCAGCGCCAGCAACACCACGCCCACGCCGATCCCGATGAAGATGCCCGTCGATTTCGGCTGCTTGGAGCTGGGGAAGCGCAGCGTCGACACCATCAGCGTGCCGACCGCGATCATCAGCGCCATCACCATGAAGGCCTGGCCCATGGCGTACACCGGGTCGGGCCAGGCCACCACCACCGAAGCCACGCAGGCGGCGCCGGCGGTGATCGGCATGCCGACGAAATAGCGCGGATCGGTCTTGCCGACCATGACGTTGAAGCGCGCCAGGCGCAGCGCGCCACAGGCCACGAACACGAAGCAGGCCAGGCCGCCCATGCGCACCAGGGTCGGATGCGCTGCGCTCATCTGGGCGAAGCCGTAGCAGTACAACAACAGGCCGGGTGCGCAGCCGAAGTTCATCACGTCGGCGATCGAATCGAGCTGTACGCCAAAGGCCGACTGGGTATTGGTGGCGCGCGCAACAAATCCGTCGAGCGCATCGAACACGCCGGCCAGCACCAGCAGGATGGCGGCCAGGCGATAGTCGGCCGGATCGCCGACCGGCGCATTGTCCACCGAAATCACGATACTGCCGAAGCCACAGGCGATCGACAGCAGGGTGACGAAACTGGGCAGGGCGAATTTGGCGCGCGCGAGGCGCTGCTGGCGGCTTGGCTTCAAATGTTTGCTCTATAAGTCTGGTTAATGGCTCATTTTACATGGGCTTGCATCCACATCGGATTTGTCGGGCCAGGCGGTCATCGATTCCCGATTTGGCCTAGAATGTAGGCTCTTTCAGCGGGTATTGACGGACATTGGGAATTTCATGGTTCATATGACGAGCAAGACGCATCGCATGACAAGCATCGTGGCCGCCCTGATCGCCTCCGTGGCGCTGGCGTCCTGCGGCTGGAAGGACGTTCCCGACGAGTCCGATGGTAGCGGGTCCACCGTGGCGGGCGTGCCGCCGAGCGGCCTGGCCGGCACCGATGCGGCGCTGCCGGCGCTGGCCAACAATATCTCGACCGACGGCCGCGTCTGGATCAATTACCGCCGCAACCAGATCGGCCTGTCGACCCTGAGCCAGAACACGCTCATCGACACCGCGGCCCAGCTCCACACCGATTACCAGCGCATCAACGGCGTCACGCACGAGCAGGAAGCCGGCAAGCAGGGCTTCACCGGCGTGACCCTGGAAAACCGGATGGTGGCGGCCGGCTACCGGTTCACCACGAGCAATGCCATCGGCGAGGTGATCGCGGCCAGCACCGGCCAGACGGGTTTCTACATGGTCGAAGACCTGATCACGGCGATCTACCACCGCTTCGTGATCTTCGAGCCGCAATTCAAGGAAATCGGCACCGGCTCGGCCACGCAGGCGTCGAGCAATTACAACTACCTCACCGCCGACCTGGCCGCCAACGATGGCCTGGGCACCGGCCTGGCCGCCGGCACCATCGCCGTGTGGCCCTTCCCGGATCAGATCCAGGTGCAGCGTAATTTCTTCAGCAATACCGAGACCCCGGACCCGGTGCCGGACGCCGATGAAGTCGGCTATCCGATCAGCGTGCATGCCAACATGAGCTCGACCCTGGTCGTGCAGCGCTTTACCGTACGCGCACGCAACGCCACCGCCGACCTGGGCGTGACGCCGGTGATCACCAACGCGGATCCCGCCAACAACCACGCGCTCACCGCCGCCGCCATCATCCCGCTGTCTCCGCTCGCCGCAGCCACCACCTATGACGTCAGCTTCACGGGCACCCTGAACGGCCAGCCGGTCACCAGGAACTGGTCGTTCACGACCCGCTAAGCCGTTTCGCATGACCACGCTGGAGAACGACAGCCCTGCCGTGAATCACGCCGGCGGCATCGCCCGCCTGCTGGGCGACGATGCCCTGTACGCGCGCATCCTCGGGCGCTTTCGCAGCGACTACCGCCAGGCCGCGGCCGCGATCCGCGCCGCGCTCGACAGCGGGGACATGCCGCTGGCCTTGCGCATCGTGCACACGCTCAAGGGTGCGGCAGGCATGATCGAAGCGGTGCCGCTCAGGTGCACGGCGCAAGAATTGGAACAACTGCTGCGCCGCAATGCAGGCAATCCCTATGGCCACCTGGCGCGACTGGAACAGGCGCTCGACCGGGTGCTGCGGGAACTCGATGCCGTGGCCAGCGTGGCGCCGCCACCGCCGGTGCCGGTCCACCCATCCGCTACGGCCTTCGATGGCGGGCACGGGCATACGAATGAGCATGAGCGCCTGGCGCGCCTGCTCGACGACGGCAATGGCGACGCGGTCGAGCTGGTGCGCGATGCCGAAGCCGCATTGAAGGCGCACCTGGGAACGGCGCGCTACCGCAGGCTGGCGGAGCTGATCGAGACCTTCGATTTCGACGGCGCGCTGGCGCTGCTGAAGACGCCGCCAGCGGCCGGCTGAACGCAGGCGGAGCGCAGGCAAGCCGCCCAGCGCACTCAGCGCGTATATTCCGCTTCCTCGTCGAACGAATCGGCGCACGGCTTGCCGCAGAAGCGGCGCACGCTGTCGAGCGGCTTTTCGCAATACCAGCATGAACCTTTCGGCGGCAGGCTCTGGCGGGTCGGCACGGCCGCGGCGCGCATGGACGCGGCGGCGAGCGGCTCGACCGGCACGCTCTGTTCGGGAAAACTTTCCTGTCTCGTTTCCAAGGTCACCCCCTTACCGGCAGCACATCAGTAACGCTGAGATTACTTTAGTGGAACACCGTGTGCATGAGAAAGCGCAAGCGTCGCTTGACCATTGCGTGCTGCCGGGCATTTAATCCGGTTCAGTGTGCGCCGATTGCGTTACCTGTGCAACGGTATTCCCCAGAAAGATCGAGGCCAACCGATGCCGGACCATCCAATTGCCGCAGATAATAGCAGCAAGGACAAGCGCTGCACTGGGCTATTCAATCGTGCGCGCCGGCCGTATCGGATTTGCGACGGCTGCCTTCCACCACCGGTTCGACGGTGACGAACAAGGCGCCGGGCGCGGTCTCAAGCCGGGTCGGCACGAACTGCACGCCGGCATAGCGCAGGTCCTCGGGACGGAAGGTATATACCGGCATGTCGCGCACCAGCTGGTTCAGCAGCAGGTCGGCCGCCCGCCCCAGGTCGCGCGCGCGGCCGCCGTCGACGCCGTCGATGTCGAAGCGGTCGAGGTGGGTATCGGTGATGAAGACGGCGTTGCGCGTGGCGTCCAGCACCAGCCGGCCGGACAGGTCCATGGTGCCGCGCCACGACTGGCGCAGGAACGGCGGCGCTACCGACACGTCGAGCGTCAACCCGACGCGGTCGAGCTGCGGCAGGATCGTCACCCTCGGGCCGGCCAGGCGCACGTCGAACAGATCGAGCAGGCGGTGGTTCAAGGGGAAGCGGTGCTCGAGGCCCGCCTGCAGGCGCGCCTGCGTCAGCTCGATGCGGCGCGGTCCGACGATGCCGGCGCAGGACGCCAGCAAGCCCCCGCCCAGCAACGCCAGTGCCGCAGCGCCGAAGCGCCGCCGCGTGATTCCCGCCTGTGCCGTCTGCATGCCCGCCCCGCCGTCTGTGTGGATGGGCAGAGCGTAGCACATCCGTATCAGAGCACCATGCCGCCCGATGCCTCGATGCGTTGTCCGTTGATCCAGCCGCTGCCCTCGGCCAGCAAAGAAGCGACCGCGGCGCCGATATCGTCCGGCAGGCCGGCGCGGCCCAGCGCCGTCTGCGCCGCGACCCAGGCGTTCAGCTGGACATCGTCGCGCACGCGGCCACCGCCGAAATCGGTCTCGATCGCGCCCGGCGCCAGCGTGTTCACCGTGATGCCGCGCTCGCCCAGTTCGCGCGCCAGGTAGCGCGTCAGCACTTCGACCGCGCCCTTGGCCGCCGCATACGCCCCGGCGCCGGGCACCGTGAAGCGTGTCAGGCCGCTCGATACGTTCAGGATGCGTCCGCCGTCGCGCAGCAGCGGTCCCAGCGCCTGGGTCAGGAACAGCACCGGCTTCACGTGGATCGCGAGCATGGCGTCGAATTGCTCTTCGGTGGTGGCCATCAGGGAGGCATGCAGGCCGCTGCCGGCGTTGTGGACCAGGATGTCGACGCCGTCGCGTCCCCACCCGGCCAGCGTGGCGCGCAGCTGTTCGGCAAAAGCGGGATAGGCGCGGCCGTCGGCCACGTCCAGGCGCAGCGCCGCCGCCTTGGCGCCGCGTACCTCGACCTCTCTCACGGTGTCGTTGGCGGCGGCTTGGTTCTCGCGGTAGGTCAGGATGGTGTCGACGCCAGCCTGCGCCAGGTGCAGCGCCATGCTGCGTCCCAGGCCCCGGCTGCCGCCGGTGATGATGGCGATTCGGTGTGTCATGTCAGGCTCCTCGAATGGGTGAAGCGCCAGTATATTTTTCAGAAAACCGATAATAAACCGTTTAAAACTGCATACACTTTGCAGTATTCACGAAGGATCGATAAAGCCCGCCATGAACGAACTCGATACCATCCAGATTTTCCTGAAAGTCGCCGAGCTGGACAGCTTTAGCGGCGCCGCGCGCCAGCTCGGCCTGCCGAACGCCACCGTATCGGCGGCCGTGCGCCAGCTGGAAACGATGCTGGGCACCCGCCTGCTGCAGCGGACCACGCGCCGGGTGCAGATGACCCAGGAAGGTGAAGCCTTCTATGCGAAGAGCCGCGAGCTGCTGCTCGATTTCGACGCCCTGCGCACGATGTTCCGCGGCGGCGCCGACACCCTCACGGGCCGGCTGCGGGTCGACATGTCCGTGTCGATGGCGAACAAGATCGTGCTGCCGCACCTTGGCGAATTCATGGCCCTGCATCCGCAGCTGGTGATCGACCTGGGCACCGCCGACCGCCGCGTCGACGTGATCCGCGAAGGCTACGATTGCGTGCTGCGCGCCGGCGCGCTGCAGGATTCGTCGCTGGTGGCGCGGCCGCTGGGCAGTTACCGCATCGTCAATTGCGCCAGCCCGGCCTACCTGGCCAGGTACGGCATGCCGCGCACGCTGGACGACCTGGCCGGCCACCGCGTGGTCCACTACGACGCACTGCTGGGCGGCAGCGCGCCGGGCTGGGAATGGTTCGACGGCGCCTCCACCCATCACGTACCGATCGGCGCCGCCCTCACCGTCAATGGCACCGCCGCCTATGAAGCGGCCTGCCTCGGCGGGCTGGGCATCGTGCAGGCGCCGGAATCCGGCATGCGCGAGCTGCTGCGGACGGGCCGCCTGGTGGAGGTGCTGCCGGCATACCGGCCGGCGCCGATGCCGGTGACGTTCGTATACCCGACACGGCGCCACGTACCGGCGCGGACGCTGGCCTTCATGGACTGGGCGGCGGCGCTGCTGGCGCCCTGGCTGCAAGGCGACGACGCGCCTGCCTGAAACAAAAAAGCCCTGCGCTGGGCAGGGCTTGAGGACGGGACGGCGGACCGGTCAGGCGCGCTTGGCGGCGCGGCGGCGCGCCAGTGCAACGCCCAGCAGGCCGATGCCGATCAGGGCCAGCGATTCCGGCTCCGGCACTTCGCCAACGGCCGGGGTGCTCGGCAGCGTCGGGGTGGTCGGGGTGGTCGGGGTGGTCGGGGTCGTCGGGGTGGTCGGGGTCGTCGGCGTGGTCGGGGTGGTGGCGACCGGGTTCGAGGCGAACGATGCGCCGGTCAGGGTGAAGTAGGTATAGATCGAGCCGTTATAGGCGGCCTTGAACATCGCGTCGATGTAGTTGCCGGCGCTGGCCAGGTTGTACGAGCTGGCCAGGGTATCCGATCCCTGGATGAAATCCTTGCTCGAGGAAGCGCTCAGGGATGCATAGACCGACGCGCCGATGTCGTTCACGCCGCTGGTGCTTGCCGTCAGGGTGTCCTTGCAGCTGCCGCTCAGGGCGCAATACAGGTTGTACAGGGTACCGCCGTCGTACACGCCGTTGCTCAGGTTGACGTCGTTCGAGCCGGTCAGCGTCGTGGACACCGATTTTCCGTTCACGGTTGCCGTGAGAAGCGCAGAGCTATTGTTGGCGCTGTCCCAAGTCATGGCTTTGGCGATGCTGTCGCTGACATTGAAGCTGAGGGTCAGGCTGGCCGACTTGCCGTCCAGCGTCGAGCCCGCGCCGAACACGTTCGCATAGTCATATCCGCCCTTGGCGATCGTGCCGCTGACGGTATAGCTCAGCGATGTGGTCGGGGTCGGCGTTACCGGAGTCGTCGTCTGGTAGTGGGCGAAGGCCGGAGCGGCGGTAGCGGCGATGGTGGCGGCGAACAGGGCGGAAACGATGGCTTTCATGACGACTCCTTGAATTGGTTGATACCGCTACATTAGCAAACATTGTGCCAGCGCAACCTAAATTTATTTAAATCAATTACTTATGATTTTTGGCAATAATAGCATGAACCCCTATTGTAAAAAATTCCGACAGTTAATTTTAGTTTATTTGATGCAATAACCATGAGTTCGGCGACATCCCTGCTGGACGTGGCGCTGCCCGGCCCGGGTGCAGCCATGGTGCATGAAAGGATTGTCTGCGGTATCGAAAGCCGGGGCGATCACGGCGCTGCCGCCATCGCCCCGGCCGGGATGCTTGTTTGCCGATGCTTATTTGCCGATGCAGAAGCGACTGAAGATGACGCCCAATAAATCGTCCGGCGTGAACTGGCCGGTAATGCTGGACAGCTGGTCCTGCGCCAGCCGGAGTTCCTCGGCGAACAAGTCGAGCGACTGGTCGTCCTGGGCCGCGTGCTGGGCCGCGACATCCAGGTGTTCGCGTGCGGCGCGCAGGGCGATCAGGTGGCGTTCGCGCGCCAGGTACAATGATTCGCCGGTCTGCTGCCAGCCGGCGATGCGCAGCAATTCCTGGCGCAGCAGGTCGATGCCGAGCTTCTCGTGCGCGGACAGGTAGATGTGGGTCGCATCGGCACTGGCATCCACCGACGGCGCGTGTCCCGACAGATCGATCTTGTTCCAGATGCGGATCACCGGCACGCTCGGCGGGAAGGCGGCGACGATCTCTTCGTCGGCGCGGGCCGGACCGAGGCTGGCGTCGAGCAGGTGCAGGATCACGTCGGCCTTGCCGATCTCGCCCCAGGTGCGCTCGATGCCGATGCGCTCGACCACGTCGATGCCCTCGTCGATGGTGCGGATGCCGGCGGTGTCGACGATGTTCAGCGGGATGCCTTCCACCTGGATGGTTTCGGTGACCTTGTCGCGCGTGGTGCCGGCGATCGGGGTGACGATCGCCACGTCGGATCCGGCCAGCGCGTTCAGCAATGACGACTTACCGACATTCGGCTGGCCGACCAGCACCACGTTCAGGCCCTCGCGCAGCAGGGCGCCTTGCGCCGCCTGGCGGAACACGTGCTCCAGCGCGTCGACGATGCCGGCCAGCTGGCCGCGCGCATTCGATTTTTCCAGGAAGTCGATTTCCTCTTCCGGGAAGTCGAGCGTGGCTTCGACCAGCATGCGCAAATTGATGGTCCGCTCGACCAGCGCGTGCACCACTTTCGAGAACGCGCCCGACAGCGATTGCGAGGCGGACTTCGCCGCCGCTTCGGTGGAGGCGTCGATCAGGTCGGCCACGGCCTCGGCCTGGGCCAGGTCGAGCTTGTCGTTCATAAAAGCGCGGCGCGTGAATTCGCCCGGCTCGGCCAAGCGCAGGCCGTGTTCCAGTCCGGCTTCCAGCACGCGCGCCAGCAGCATGCGCAGCACCACCGGGCCGCCGTGGCCCTGCAGCTCCAGCACGTCTTCACCGGTATACGAATGCGGGCCCTTGAAGTACAGGGCCAGGCCTTCGTCGATGACGGCGCCGTTGGCGTCCTTGAACGGCAGGTAGGTGGCGTGGCGCGGCGCCAGGGTCACGCCCGGGAACAGCGCGTCGATCAGCGGCGCCAGCGCCTTGCCGGACGCGCGCACGACGCCGATGCCGCCGCGGCCGGGGGCGGTGGCGATGGCGGCGATGGGGGAGGTGTCTAGTTTCATTGGGGGGATTGTAGTGGAATAAAAAAAGCCCGTGCGAACACGGGCTTTCTCTTTACATCCGCACCGGATTACTTCGCCGGCGCGTACTTCTTGGTGATCACGTATTGCTGCGCCATCGAGATCAAATTGTTCACCACCCAGTACAGCACCAGGCCGGACGGGAAGAACAGGAAGATCACCGAGAATGCCAGCGGCATGAACAGCATCATCTTGGCCTGCATCGGGTCGGCCGGCTGCGGGTTCAGCTTCTGCGTGATGAACATCGAGATCGCGTACAGGATCGGCAGGATGAAGTACGGGTCCGGCGCGGTCAAATCGTGGATCCAGCCGATCCACGGCGCGCCGCGCATCTCGACCGCGGCCTGCAGCACCCAGTACAGGGCCAGGAACACCGGCATCTGCACCAGGATCGGCAGGCAGCCGCCCAGCGGGTTGATCTTCTCGGACTTGTACAGCTCCATGGTGGCCTGCTGCATCTTGACCG
>Ga0265798_10004471_pt1 | contig 19238 bp, 16 predicted proteins | sample P3T30metagenome_FD_192430 | JGI IMG/M metagenome (GOLD analysis project Ga0265798, IMG submission 192430) | Plant litter microbial communities from East Loma Ridge, Irvine, California - P3 T30 | ecosystem: Environmental > Terrestrial > Plant litter > Unclassified | place: USA: California... | reverse complement strand
AGGCGCATCCGTTCGAGATGGAGTTCTTGTAGTTGTACCCGTACGAGTTCTCTGGGTAAATCTGCCACTTCAGACCTCCTCCGCAGGTAGTAGTGTCCCAGCGCCCTACAATGTTCTCGAAAGCGTTGGTCACAACCTTCAAGTAGTCGGCCGGCGCCTGTGCGGGGTCTGGGAACTGATATTCGAGCGCGCTCATGACAGCCAGTGCCCAGAAAGCCTGGTCGTCATTGCCTGTCTGGCTCTTTCGGTACGACAGGATGAAGTCGTTTTCGGGCCCGTAGTTGGCTGTCAGGGCCTGTTGGAGCACCTGAACGTAGGAATCGTCGCCGGTGAACTGGCTGTATTCTATCATGCCACCCCATCTATTCGTGCAAAGTTAGTAAATCGCTTGTGCCCAAATTGTCCAGCCTACTTACGCAGCGCCTCCCTCCCACCAGTAGTGAGGTTGCGGCCAGATGCCTATATCCTCTATCGCGGTGTTTGGAGCACCGCCCTTGTATAGCGACATCAAGCCGTTGGCATATTGCTTGGTGGCACTCAGAATAGATGCTAATTCAACGTCAGCAAACCCCCTAGGAAGCCAGTCTCGTCGTCGTCGTCCAGCGCCTTCTCTTTTTTTTTCCTCCAGAATACCTGGCAACAATAGACGTACCTTCATCTTCGGGGTCGAATTTGATACCGCCCGCGGTGGCTGTGAGTACGCTCAAGAGCACGGCTCCGGTAGTGGTAAAGTACTTCATGCTTGCAGAAAACGAATGACAAGAGGTTGAGAGAATGTAATGACAGAAGGTTGGAGCAAGAAAAAGAAGAAAAACAACGATTGTGTACTGCAGAAGCAGCGAGTGAGTGAAGAGCGAAACAATGGCATTGTGAATCCGGGGCTATACATAATCTATCAAGCTCACGCCCCAGTGGGGCCCGTTTGGTCGACGATTGAAGGCCGGGGCAGGAGCGCGCGGGTGCAGCAGGGGTTAGCGCAAGCGGGTGTTTCGAAACCTGGGAACGAATTCGGTGGCAGCCAATCACTCACCAGCACCCGTGTTTCATGCCCAGGGCTTCGCTTGCTGTTCTGGCCTTTCATCTGGGCTTCCGCCTGGGCACTTTGTCCTTCATTGTCTGCAATACGTCGACCCCATTGTGATTTCCGGCCAGTGATAACCGCCACAGTCTTGTTGGGCTGCTAACAATAGCCTTGTCGCTTGTCGCCTTGTCTATCGAGTACGGCGACTACCGACGTATGACAAATGCTCAGCTCGGCTTCCGACGTGTACCTGCATAAGTGGCGGAGGCTGCATAGCCACACGCCGTGGATATGGTTGCGAGCAAAAGCAACAAACGTAATTAACCTGACAGCCATACAGCTGTCAGAATACGAACCCAAGTCTTTGTCCATAAACCATAGTCTGGCGGAAGGCCCGGAGATATGCCTCGGCCATCATGGAATCATGCATTAAGGCCTCTAGTCCAAAGTCTACCAAGAACGCCCCCGCGCAATATGCATCCTTGCGTGAATAGGAACAGCCATCTTAGTTGACGCCCACAAGCCTCTTTTCCTTCTTCTCCTTCTCCGCCTCTCGCAGCGCTGCAATCTCCTCCTTCGACATGTTGTAGTTTGCGTTGACTTGATTGAACGGGTTCTCCGGATGCTTTTCAAACTCCTTGCGGATTTGGTCGATCTTCTGCTGCCGTCGTAGACCCTTGTCGTCCTTCATCTCGTCCAGTCGCCGCTCTTCGAACGCAGCGTATGCGGCCTTGAACCGCCTCTCAGGATGTCGATCGACCTTGTCTTGACTGTTGCCTGTAATGTCTAGAGCATCGAGCGCGTTGTCAATACCGGTGGCGTTGAGGGCGCCGGGCTTGGTGTCAAAGGATCCGAGTGCTGAGTCGATTCCGCGGGACTTTTTCTCGGCTTTTGGTGCCTTGCCTTTGGGCTTCGAAGGTAGAGATGCTTCTTCTTCGCGGAGCAGTGCCTCCTTCTCCGCCTTCTTGCGGGCTGCCTCTGCGGCCTTTTCTGCTGCGGCCTCGCTGCGATCGTTAGCTACTTGATGCGCAAGGATCACGATGAAACCTACGCCTTCGCATTTGACTTGGCACCCTTGTTCCATTCCTCTGCCTCTGCCTTTTCTACCTGTTGGTTCTTTGCCGCCTGCTTCGATGCAGCGGCGTCAGCCTTGCGCGCCTGTCCTTGCGCCTTCTTCGACGTCTCGCCGCCACCACCACCAGCGCCGCCCTTCTTTGCCATTTTGCTAAGCTGCGATGGAAGAGTTTTGTGAAGTTTGGTTCTGATTCGAATATGAAGGCTGAACACGAAAAAATGTCACTTGAAGTGTGCAGTTGCGGGGTGAGTCAAAGTTTGGTGCGAAGACGGCAACGCGGGCAGGCAGGCACCTCCAGCTCCAGCGGGGCAGTGTCGTCACACGGAACCGAGACGCGTAAATGACTAAGCGACTCCGAAAAGACACCACCTCATGTGTAACAGTGAGCGTTGATTGTATACATGGGATGTTCATCTGTAATTTCAATACTCACACGACTTGATGTGTTTTACTGGAGAATATGCTCTGCTGACGGACATTCTCTTATGAGATATATCAACTAGAGGTATGATAGCTGCTGACTTGAAGAGAAGAATGAGCCCTAATGTAGACATGCCTCCATCCTTAGCCTTTTTGACTATCTGATGCCTGGGTCAACGGACCAGCAAAAAACATTATAGCATGCAGCTCACTGAACTTCTATCGCATGTGTCTGCTAGTGTTAAGTACCTGGTGCAGTGACACAGTGAAATTGTGACCGTGCAGACACAGAGGCACATAAGACAGCCAAGAAGGCATGGAGCAATCTATACGGCAAGCATAGAAAGAGAGATGAGAGCGGTCCGAGATAGGTTCAAGGCCTCGATAAAAAGCTCACTTTCCGAGAAAAGGCAGCATGATAGCATTCAGGACGTGACAGACTTAAAAATAGATGTATTTGACTGGGACAAAAGGATATATATACCTAGGTACTTCATAGGTGCGGCACATCCAAACTAGCCAGCACAAGGTTAGCAATGCTAAACAACCCTTCACCGAGAATCAGGCCGCTCGCGAGCACAATGATGGGTGTCTCGCTTCTACCCTTCCAGCGACGCCACCATAGACTGAGCAATCCGCCCATGGTACGCGCCAGAGTGAAGGAGGGCGTATTGTACATGCCTACACCCGTTATTAGCAAATATTTCCACTGGGGAATAAGCTGCTTTGAAGACTTACCAACGGCAACGGCAATCCCACCAGGAACAAAGTCAATCCACCACCCGCTCAGACCTCTCTGCTTCCTGTTGTTACCCCAGACGCGTATCACCGTGCCAACAGCAAAGATGACAGCCGCTCCACTAGCCCATTCTTTGACCATGGGCGGCAAGCCTGTGCCTGTGACCAATCGCGCAGTGAATATCCAGACATAGCCGGTGGGTACTTCGAATAGTCCGCCAGGGATGGTGTATACATGCGTGTAAAGTTTGTAGACAACAGCGGACAAGACGGCGCCGACTGCAGAGCCGATCATCTGACCCCAGAACTGCGCATTTGGTGCTGCTCCCAGCAAATGTCCGCACTTTAGATCCTGCAGCAGATCTCCTGCCTGCAGTGCTGCAGACTCTGATATAGCACCTGCTACCAAATTTATGATGACTGCATTCTTGGCGCCAGGCCCTGTAGTTGGTGTGACGAGGGCGAAGACAAGCTGTGTGAGCTTCGAAATACCGGAAACAGGATTGAGGTCAGTTTCGCCAAGGGCGCGTACTCCCATGATTGATAGAAACAACGCGAGTACGAGTGATAGCAAGGTGAGACGGAAGGGTATAAGACCGGGGAATGATACATGAACGGCAATAATACAGAGCACTAGGGACGCGATGAGGCCAATGATGGTGGTGCGGTTCGAGATGAGATGCTCAGGCGGTGCATCTGGCTCTGCACCTTCTGCAAGCTTTTGCTTGATAGCCGTCAACGGGTTTGCTGACGTTCCATCGTCGAGTAGCGAGTATTGTTGATTCACCTTGATATTGAGCGTGAGGAGCTCTTTCCAGGTATGCGATTGAAAGGTTTTCTTCCCAATGGGGTAATAGGCCTTTCCGACTGTAATGAGTGGACGCAGAAGAAGCCAGCCTAAGCTAACAAGAGAGTCTGCCAGCATGATGGCGAGTGATATCCAAACGATCCAGCCTTTTGAACCATTAGTCCAATCCGACACGGGGCCTGGAGCCCAGCCTTTGTGTTTGGCGAGTGGAGATAGGACACCCCAGCCAATGATGGCACCTAGGAGCATGTGGAGTGTCGTTGCTGGACCCATAATAATTCCCTGACCTACATACGCCGGTGAAGGGTTTAGAGTCCAAAGCCAATTCTGCGCCAATGGGAGGCCGAAGACGGGGATATCGTGTAGTTGCGGGATGAAGTACGAGACAACGGTGTACAGCGCGGATGCACCAAAGGAGATCAGCAGCAACCTAATCTTTGACCTCCAGTCACCATCATCATCAATCTCTTGAGCTGGCTCCTTTACACCATGGTCAAGTGATGGCCTCAAATCATGCTCTTCCCGCTGTGCGCTCGAGCCCTGCAACAACCCCCGTGCCTCCTCTTCATCATCAGATTGCTCGTCTCCAGCCTTGTGTCTCTCACGAGCTATTGTCGTCTTTGACTTTTCATCTCCATGAAGCACCTTGATCAAAAGCGCAGTCGCAGTCCCACTTGGGAATTTAAGCTTCTCCCGAATAATCATCTCTTTCCGTAGCGGTACCGCAAACACAACGCCAAAGAAGCAGATCCCAACAGACCACACGATCAGTTTCCAGAGACTGATTTCCAACGGCCCATTCTCTTCAGGCGCCAAGAGGTAGTTCAACGCAGGAATAACGCCCACAAACCCGCATCCAAGCGGCATTGTACCCACCGACCCAGCCACGGACTGAATGAGCACATTCTCCACCGGCGTAAACGGCAACTTGAGTGTCTTTGCAACAACCTTGAAATACGCAAAGCCGATAAGTGCAGAAGGCATCGCCATGCCCGAAACCCAGCCGGTCTGCAACCCAAAATACATGTTTGAGAAGCAAATTACAACACCAATAGCCAAACCCACCAAAACACCCCGGAGCGTGAAGTTTTGCGGTTGCGATGCCTGGTCCGCTAGATATGCGCGAGCTTCCGTACTGCTGCGGCTAAGCGCACCCACCCCCTGCACCTCTTCATTGCGACCAACTCTTTCATTTTCAAACGATACGGATCCTCGGTCTGGTGCCATGCTCGATAGATCCTGGAGCTGGATAGACTCAGCCAGCATGAAGGAGAGGAGGGAGCATGAGGTAAAAAGAAGGGTTAAGGGAAGAGGACCCTTGACATATGCGTCTAGATAACGCGGGCCTCGATATCAGTATGGCGTGCTTGGCCATGTGCACGCGATGACGCTTGACTAGCCCCACACGTGATATGATGCAGGTCTGTCGATTGGACCGGACTTCCAGCTTATCTCCGCATTTGTCAGATGTGCGCTAACTCTCCAACGTGCATCGCGAACCGGACAAACTAACCACCAGGGGGGGGCGCGTCGCGGGCCGTATAGTACACATTGTCAATCACACTCCAACATCCCTACAAACCCGCTATATACGAATGCATGCGATGAAGTTCTCAACCGCCCTCCTGCCATTATTGGCAGCCCCCCTCGTCGCTAGCGAACACACCTCCAACTGGGCTGTCCTCGTGTCAACTTCCCGCTTCTGGTTCAACTACCGCCATCTTGCCAATGTGCTGTCTCTCTACCGTACCGTGAAGCGGCTCGGCATTCCGGACTCGCAAATCATCCTCATGCTCCCAGACGACATGGCTTGCAACCCGCGCAACGCCTTCCCCGGCACCGTCTACAACAACGCCGACCGCGCACTGGATCTGTACGGCGACAATATCGAAGTCGACTATCGGGGATACGAGGTCACAGTCGAAAACTTCATCAGGCTGATGACGGACAGGGTGGGCGAGGACATGCCACGGAGTAAGCGGTTAATGACGGACGAGAGGAGCAACATCTTGGTCTACATGACTGGCCACGGCGGCAACGAGTTTCTCAAATTCCAAGATGCAGAGGAAATCAGCGCATTCGATCTCGCCGATGCATTTGGCCAGATGTGGGAAAAGAAACGGTAATAACAATAGCTAACCCCCCGCATCTAACCTCCTAAATTCCCAACTAATATAAATATAATTTACTAGATACCACGAAATTCTCTTCATGATAGATACCTGCCAGGCCAACACAATGTACTCGAAGTTCTACTCGCCCAATATCCTTGCTACAGGCTCTTCGGAAATCGATCAGTCGTCCTACTCGCACCATGCAGACAATGACGTCGGTGTCGCAGTCATTGACCGCTACACATACTACAACCTCGAGTTCCTTGAAAATCAAGTCAAGGACCCCACGAGTAAGCTTACAATGGGCGACTTGTTCGACAGCTACGACGAGGAGAAGATTCACAGCCACCCTGGAATCAGATATGATTTATTCAGGGGTGGTGAGCAAGAGGCGAGGGAGAGAAGGGTCATGGATTTCTTTGGAAACGTGCAGAATGTCGAAGTCGAGAGCAGGAATGAGACGGCTTGGATACAGGAAGCCGAGGGCGTTGTCAAGCTGGCCAGGTCTCACGATCAGAGCGTTGGCAACATAAGCACAGAGAAGCAAGCAGGGAGTAGTGTACGGAGAGAAGGTGCTTGGAAGGTCGATGAAGAACAGGGGTGGACAAAGCAAGCCTATGGCGCGGCCGCTCTAGCTGGTTGTGCAGGTATATGGCTTGTTGGCAGCTGGATAGAGTCCATGTAGTCTTTTACGCAAGTTTCCAGGGGCTACTACGACGCCTGTCCCCGTTAATGATACCCACTGTGCATTTTCACTGTAAAATCGCGCCTTTTACAAGCAACTTTCTCCTAAAGTATGTTTTTAACGTCTTCCATGTCAGTTGTTTACATGTCTGTGATATAAGGGCTACGAAGTATCGCATGTATCCACCCAATGCACCCTTACCGACACGCCTATGAACCGCGACCGAGTGGTAAAACCACAAACCTTGTAAAGAACCATAACACATAGACTCCGTACGCATACCCTTGCAGTAACAACCAAGCGACGATTGTAAATCTTATCAAATTCAAGCCTCCTAGTCTGGGATACCCCTTTGAGACACATCATTTGACTCATCTGTCGCGCCCTAGTCTTATCAGTTTTCCCCATGTGTTTATACCCGTTCAAATCCATCGTCGCCGCAAGGCCCCCACTCTCCTCTCCCCTTTGAGGCCTCATCACCAACTGCTACCGTGATTTTAATGCCCCGCTAGATTGGACCATGCACGCCATTGGCGATGTCCGATCCTCCGTATGCCATCTCTTTGAAGCCGGCGGGTACAGTCCATCCGTGTACCGCGCAAGCACGCATATACGCTTCGACCGCCTCACCGACGCCGTAGTTTGACTGACTACCTGGATACAAGCGAGCGGGCTTTGGATCAAGACTCGAAATAGCCATACGGACTTGCAGAAGAACCGATTCGATCGAAGATACGGCGCTCCAGCCATCATTTGTCAGGAGCTCCATGCACATGGCTCCACCAGCAGTGACATGGCCACCTCCACCCTGGGCAAAGCCGAGGAATCGAGGCCGGATAACGCGGACGAACGGTGGGCTCATAGGATAATCCTTACCAAAACGCAGTTCCAACACGACACTCTTGACATCTTGCCTCTTCATGTCTTGTGCAAGTGGCAGACTGGTATCGAAAGAATGGAGTTCTACGATCCACTGGTAGATGTTTTCAACCTTGTCTTCGTCAATGTGCCAGCCCAATTCGTGCGGCGGCTCCTTGTTCTGGATCAGGATGAGGTCCTTGAAATCCTTCATCAGACGCCTGGTGGCGGCGGAGGTAGCCCATGCAGGCATCTGTAGCATAGGTAGAGTACTATAATCCAAGGTACCTGGAATGTAATCGGTAGGAGGCTTTGAAGATGAGGATTTGCCAAAGATCTTGGAAGAAAATGATGAGAAAGCACGCATCTTTGACTTGCCCTTGTCGCTCACCAATGATTTTGGTGTGGAAGGGAAGCCGGTAGTCTGTTGAAACCGATCCTCATCGTCCTCCTCGAGTATGGCACGGTCCTCATCAAGGGTAGCGACGCTGGCCGTATCATCGTCGTCAATCTCGATAGGATCATACTTGCTCTTACCGGAAGCTTTATGGCGTTTATTCTTCTGTGTAATGTTCAGCCAGGCCTCCAGAGTTCCTTGTCCAGTGCTCACCGCAGTAGCCTTTGGTCGGCGGGAAGCGGCAATGGCGTGTATTGGTATGATAAGTTGGCCATCAACACCGCGAGGAGTATGTCCAGGGTCCTGGTCTACGCAATCGAGCGGCCTATTACCTTCTTTGGCAGCTTGATTGGATTCCTCGCGTGTCTTCACGAAAAGGTATCGCGTCTGAATCCAATCAAGCTGAGATATCACTAAATGTGGCGTGCGGCTAACATACTCCGCTGGTGCATTTACAATCTCATTGAGGGCCAAAGCCTGCTGAATCTTCAGTTCACTTCTTGTCCAGCAAGCTTGGAGGCTATTTATGGTGCCAGAATAGCTCATGCTTGTGGTAACCTCTTCAGAGTGATAGACGCCGTGACCGTAGGCTCGGCCATGATGAGTTTCCTTGAAGTGAAGACCTTCCCGAATAATACTGTGCCAGTTCTGGAGAGGACTGCCATGCCATGCAAATAGAGTGGGGTACTGGAGGCTGAGTCTGCTGGTGGTCTGTCGTACTGCTTGGATGAACCGGCGTTCCTTATCAGGAGCACCCATTGCGAATCGAAACTGGGCCCAACCGCTCATACCGTATAGACGCTCTTCAGACTTCCGGCCGTTTGCAGCATCTCCCTCATCAACCTGCAGAATACATGCTCTGTTCGAAGCAATGACCCAGCGCAGTATTCCAACGACGGCCGGAGAAAGGCGATTAACCCACGCGCTAAGCGTAGATTGGGTTTTTCGTAAGAGATACTCCCTCATGTGCGGTATAGGCGGTAGCAAATCTAACAATCCGGTTATAGCCTGAGCCTTCTCATGGTGCTGGAGATCATCAAAATTGTGGTTATAAAGATGGAAGCTTGCGGGCCGGAACTCGTTGACTGGCGGTGGAACTTGCGTCTGATCCTGCTGAGGCTTTAATGGCGGTTGGTGTCTGCGCGATGTGTAGAGATCATCCGGGTATGCTTCTATTAGCGGTACGATAGGTTGGGTCAGCTTTACTGCCGGATAGCATGATGCATCAACTACGCGACAATGCATGGCTTGCTTATAGAAACTGTCCATACGAATAACGACCCAGTTGCCGGTTGATACAGGGCAGACCTGCATGTGGTTATCAAACAGCATCTCGTGTGTGACTGCGTTATAACGCATGCTTATCGCTTGTGATGGCGCAATGGCAGCTGGCAAGAGTGTTTCGGCATAGCCACCATCAACCGGCACATAGTTTTTCTCGAATGCTACTGGAGGTGGCACTGCCAGGCTGAGACCGGTGGGGAAGTCCTTCAGAGCACCGTTGTGCGCACTGATGTAGCAGAAGCTGACAAGCAAGTCTACAACCTTGGGTTGAGAGAGTATCTCATGCTCAATACTTGGACCAAACCCTAGCGACATGTACTGGTACAGACACAGAGGGTTGTCGCACACGTAAGGCTTGATTGCCTGTAAGTCGTCAGGCATCTTGCTGAAGCAGATTAAGCAGAACTCTGTACATCGCACGAAATGTCGAAGCACAAACTGCATCGCGACTAGAGGCAGAGAGTGCTCCTGGCTGAACGAAGTAGTAATGTGGTCGTCCGTGACGATTCTAGGCCAGGCATTGCTGGGTTGCTCCTCGGCGTAATACTTGTCGTGTGAAGCATCCCTATTCGTATGTGTTGGTTCCAAAACCTGGTCATTGTAAAACATCTCCGACCCTTGCCATGGCATACCTCCGTATCGGTACTTCAGGAGCATGTGAAAGCGCTGGGCCAACAGCTCGTTCAATGGCCTAGAGATGAAAGAGCTTCGGAAGCCTCGGGGCAAAGCTGTTGCCACGTTCTGAGATTCGTACGTTTGGGATTCCTGTCGCTTCGCATCTTCTTGGCTGAGAACGGAGAATGCTGCTACAGCTTCGGATAGGGATGGCTTGTATGTGGTACAGATGCCGACACGAATACTAAAGCTACGGCGAGCTTGATGAGCATCATAAGACTTCATCTTGTCCATATCCTTGTATCCCGAAGGATAGTGGAGAATGGCTACGAGGTACTCTGACGGCTCGACTTGCCATGCTTGCATAGCCTCTTCCGAGATGCCGAGCTTGGAGATGCGGATCGAGAGAGTTACATAACATGCCAGGCCATTCATTAGACCACCAAGATATCCCACTTTGAAACCGTGGCTCTTAGCAGTCAAGAGATCATTGCGTACACGCTGTCGGAACGCAGCTGTAGCTTCTGTAGAGCCTTCACCAGACTCCACGGCAAAGTTTGCGATTCGGGGCTTTGACAACATCAACTCGTCGTCGCCGGGGAAGTAATCGTCGTCGTCTTCGTCTTCGCCCTCTTCGAAATCGTCAAACTCTTGCGAGTTAGACATCTGGCGGTCACCATCACCGTCGGTCGACTTGAGGCGGACTGAGATCAGTTCAAGGATTTCGGGGATGGTTTTGGCCGTAACGGCATCGGTAATGTTATCCAAAGCTGCAGCGACATTGGCAGAGGTGTTGTCAGCTCCGAAGATCATGCAAGTGTGGCTCGAAGGATAGTCGGAGACGTCTGTTCCAAGTTAATATGTCTTGCTGCGCAACCATAAAAGAGGGGACCTGCCTGGAACAAGGGCCGAAATTTGCAGCTTCTGGCCGTCCGCCATGCACATGAAGGTGAACTCGCCGTCGTCGCCGCCTGGGCGCACATCTGTGATGCCAGCTATGGATAAGCTCTCCGCAGCCTTCTGCAGGTCGGCCTGGAAATGCCGCCGCGGCATTTTGGACGCGCCTGCCAACGATGAAAGTTTGAATAAATAGAATTAGTCTCTTTTTTTTGCGGCGAGCTGTTCAGCAGATGATGGGTAGAATCAGTCGAGGTCAGACAAAATAGCTGGCCCTGATTAAAGGCTTGTTGCGCGGATTGGTCAGAGGAGTGTTTGAGTAAGTGAAGTGCGAGGTGGTTGCTGCCCAGTGGCAACGACGTCTAAAGACCTAATCTTTTATCGGATATGTGAAGAGAGAGTGGGTGACGTCAACTCTCCCAGTTTGTGCGAGGAAACAAACACGGGTAGGATTACTACAGGCTAGGGAAAGAGCGAGCCAAACCAGATGAAGGGAAGGAGGAGGAGTGAAGAAAGAGAGTGATCAATGCCCTCTATGCAGGCCTAGTTACTTCCATGGGCACTTGGTAGGAAAGGGTGTGTCTGTGCAAGGCTGCCTGGCTTGACAGGTCAACGGGCAGTGGTGGTGATGGAGCAGCATGGATGGCGCTTGTGTTGCCTGGAGCAGTGGAGCTTTGGCTGAGCCGCCTGTGGTGGAACCCCGCCGTCGCGCTTCCACAGGGATAACCAGCCAGCCAGCCATCCAACATGGACTTCCTGGTGCGAGCGGCAAGATGTGCATCTGTCTCTGCCGAAGAGACGACAACAAGATACAAAGCAAACACTCAATGTGGACGAGGGATGCTGTCATTTTCAAGATGCGAAGTAGCGTACCCCTCCCCCACTTTTTAGGTGCGGGCGCCGGGCACGAAGCTCTTTTGGCCAAGGTCCCGAGAACCCGGCTCCATTTTTAGCCCTGTCCAGGAACGCCTACGATAGCTCCTTGGGTCTCCGCAAGCACCATGGCAGTATCCGACCAGAAGACGATACCCAGATCTACACACGTAGCCGATCCTGCACTTGCGCCTTTCCTGCAGCCACGCTTTGATCCCGCCGAGTATCTCAACAGTACGCTTCCATCGCTCTCGCTCGCATCCAGGCCCAAGCCTGGCAATGTCGCTTCGTTAGCCGAGCTTTCTTCGCAGACGCAAGACCTCCTCTCGCAGCTCAATGCGCATACAACGCGGCTATCTTCCATACTGACACAGCTGACCGATGACATACTGCGGAGCGGTGGGCGGCTGGCCTATGAGGTCGAGGTGCTGCGAGGCGAGGCAATAGGGCTCACGGAAACCTTGACAGATGGGCTGAAGAGCGATGTCCAGAGATTTTTGCCAGGTGGCATCAGGGTGGACGCAGAGTCTGTAGATGAGCCTGTCACAAGCCCGGCAGCCATACCTGAAGACGCGCAAGATGGACATCAACAGCCGCCGCTTGTCTTGGTTGAAGACGGAGACACTACGCCCGAGTACATTTCCGACCTCCGCACTCTCAGCACGGTCCGCTCGCGGCTGGAGACTGTCATCAAGGTGTTCGGCGAAGCCATGCACTGGACAATACCGCCGTCCGAGGTGTCTCTAGGAGCCTCCCTCATCAGCGTCTCCGCTCCCGAGCCCGGCACAGATAGCGCCTCCCGAGAGCAAAAGGGCAGGGAGTTTGCTGCCTCACTACGCTCAGAGATCGCCGACCTCATCACCGGTGATCCTGAAGGTGGCATGGAGAAGGCTGAGGCACGGATACAGGCGCTGAGGGACCTGGCAAGGGTCTGGAAGGGCACGGCAGAGGAGAAGGCAAGAATCAAGTTTGTGGACGGTCTCGTCAAGCTGGCAGAAGAGAAGCAAAAAGAGCTTGAAAAAGAAAAGGATAGGAACAAGGACCGAGGGCAGCAAAAGCCAGGTAGAAGCAGCAGTGTGTCAAAGCCACAGCAGCAGCCTCAGCAACAGAAAAGCGGTGGGTTTCTTGAGAATCTGCAGAGGATACGAGGCTTTGTGGAATGAAAAATATATATGCACCTTTCTTTTTGATCGACATCTCTAGGCTGAGCACAGTCACGTGAACACGCGTGGCATTTCGGTGGAATACAACGGTAAAAAGCATGTCGATCTTTACCTACGTCAGATGTATAGGAAAACTTTCATGGCGATAATCTGGTGTGATAATTGGTGGAGCAAGTGACCGAGGGCGAGTGTCCACCCAGAGCACTTCTCACAATACTACATCACCACCAATTGGCCGTCCTCACAGCACCGAGCAGAGTTTAAAACGTACGTAATTACTATCATTCAACATATTGTACAGTACAACACAAGGCAGTGCCACACATCCCAGCACAATCTCTAGGCTACGACGGATCCTCCCACGGGAGCCAGCCTTCACAGGCGGCTACAACCATGGAGTTCACCTTAAGCCCAAGAAGGGGAGTGGACATGTGCGGCAACTGCCCACTGACTACATCTCCAAACAACATAAAACGCCTGTGGAAGCCCAATGTGCCCACCTCTCATGCCGGGGTATCATAAACGACCAAACTCCAAAGTACACCAACCTTCATCGAACGCGTGTGAAATCAAAGCGTGGGGATACCCTCCAGGACGGCCATTGCTCGTCGTCCCTCTGCCTCAAACGCAAGGATTTGCTGTTCACAAGCCATTCGAAGCTTCTCCTCGCCCCTCTTTGCATTATACAACACCCATTGCTCGATCGTCATTCCCTTCTCATGGTCCGTAAGACCCGCTGAGACTAATTCATAAAGCCGTTCGGGTGTTAGACCGGCGGCCTCGATGTTGTCCAGGCCAGAGTCGACGAGGATATCGTTCATAAAGCCATGAGTTTCCTCCTGAGAGGAGAAGAGGGCGTCAATTTCTGCTGGCTTCCAGGCCAGCGTCTCGCGAGGCTCGTCTGCTTCGCTCATCATGGGCGGGGTTCTCTTGGGTGTTCCGACTGGTAGATCCGCGGGTAGACTTGACATGTCCATGCTCGACGCACGCGTTTCTCTCAATCCTGTTGGTGTCTTCTTGGGCGTTCCGACGGGAAGATCACTAGGGAAGCTTTCGATGCTGGAAGATCGAATTCGTTTGGAAGCTGGCTGAATGATCTCAGACTGAGTCATCTCGGACTGTATCATCTCGGACTGAGTGACTGAGGAATACTCCATCGCAGTGTCTTCCATAGCCTCACTTGTCCTTTTTTTTCCACGCGTGCTCTTCTTACTAGCGGTTGAAGTGGTTGAAGTACGTGTTGATGCACGCTTTGTCTTTGTTGATGCCCGCTTCCCCTTCTTCGGTACTGGCACTGGCTTGTTGTAGATATCGGACAGGGTGAAGAAGAGACACTCGGGTGAGCGGCGATGGTGCTCTTGCATTGGGTCATCACCAATATCCCACGCGTCCAGCGCCAAAGCGCAGTAGGGACAGGTTACCCCGTCGGGCGTGTCGGTTGAGGGATCGTAAAACCATCCAGCAGCCACCATCTGGTCCACGGTAGGGAAGCCAGCAGCAGGGTCGAGGGGCCACATGTCGGCAAATGTTGATCGGCGTGCAGCGACCATTGCGTCCGATGTAGGATCATCCTCTGTCCGGCCTGGGTCGCCTGCGCGCAGACGAATGCAGGCGATGGTAGCAAAGCCACAGCTCGGTGAATGTGTGAGATGTTCGAATGCAGGTACGTCCTCCTCCTCCCAGCCGTCGAGTTGGCATTCGCAGCTAAAGCATTGGACGTTGTCTGGACTGGTGCTTGTTGGTCTCCACACAAACCCAGCGTACGCCAGGTCTTGCGCCGATGGTGCAGTCAATGGCCAGGCAGCTTTTGACTTTGTGCCTGCCTTCTTTGATCTACTGCTGGTTCGTCTGCCCTTGCCAGTCGTGGCTGCTCCTTCAAAAGTCGCGAGACGCGCGTGGTACGAGGCCAGCGCGGCGTCCATGGTGTTGACTGCCGTAGGGGTAGCCGGGGTTGCTTGTAGAATTTTCTTGTGTTCTGCTCAAGTTATACAGGTTGCGCCTGGATTGCTGTGCAAGACCAAGTGCTGCTGGTGTGGTGTAGTGTGGCGTGGGATGAGCGGTATGAGGAGGAAGTCGCGTCCCTGGACGCGGCAGGTGGGACACAAACATCTGGTGCGCCAAGACGGGGGTCACGGTTACGCAAGCAACGCGTTTTTACGGCAGCAGCCGCGCTTACGTCATCCGCCCTCTCACTTTGCCGAACCTCAGGCATCGACGTCGGCACAAGATGTATCGACGCCAGCCAGTATTCCGGATAGCCTGGTGTCGGAGGTCTTTAGTGCAGTCTAATCACCGCTTCATATCCTCCGAGAAGACTCAACCGACTGATTCGCCCCATGAGTTCCAATCGCTGCCGCCAGACTGGGAAGATGAAGCTCCATCACTCGACGACTTTACGCAGCTGCCCAAAGACTTTGGGAAGAACCAGCTGATACAAACGAATGAAGAGTTCAAACGAGCATTAAGAGCAATTCTTCGCAAATTCCCGCCAGTCACGTACGCGTTCGCCTATGGCTCTGGTGTCTTCCCCCAGTCAGCTGCAACAGCTTCGCGCACGACGCAATCACCTCATCCGAACCCCCCCGAGGCGATATTGAAATGGCAAAAGGGCGGGGGCAAGATGATCGACTTCATCTTGACGCCTCGCTTCTCCCAGCACTTCCACTCACTCAACTTGCGCAATCACAGAGACCATTATTCGTTCCTCGGGTCGCTTGGCTCTGGGGTCGTTAGCCATGTGCAGGATAAGTATGGCGCAGGCGCTTACTTTAACCCGTACGTCGTAGTAAACGGAACCTTGATCAAGTACGCTGTTGTCAACTACGAAACCCTCCTCCGCGATCTTACCGAATGGGACACCCTATACTTCGCCGGCCGCTTGCACAAGCCCGTCAAGATACTCCACGAAGAACCTAATCTCCGTGTCGCAAATCAACGTAACCTTTTATCTGCCGTACGATGCGCACTTCTGTTGCTTCCAGAAACCTTCACCGAGAAGGAGTTGTACTCCACAATCACAGGCTTGAGTTACCAGGGCGATCCGCGCATGCAATATGGCACCGAAAATCCAAAGAAGATTGACAACATCGTTACCCACCAAATAAAAAATTTCCGATACCTATATCACGATCTCATAGTATCGCTGCCGAACATACGGTACGCCGAGGACTCTGCAGTTCGCAGCCCCGGCTGGATGGAGGATCAGGGTCTCAATCAGAAAATGTCGCAAGACATGGATCCCGAGCGACGCGCAAACATGGTCAGGCGGTTGCCCAAGAAATTCCGCGAAAAGGTGTACTTTCAATACCGCGGCAAGTTTGGTATCTCAGGTCGAGACTTCCAACAAATGCTAGAGGCGAACAAGGACGAGACAAACAGCGGTATAATGAAAAAGCAGATTACCAGTGACTTCGACAGGAGGATAGCAAAGGAAAATGATATCCCGCAGATGGTCACAAAGGCAATCAATCAGACGGTGAAATGGCCTTCGACTGTGCAAACGTTGAAAGGACCGTTGACCGCAGGGTGGACGAAGACTTGGAGGTATCTACAGGAAAAGAGAGAAAAGGGAAGAATGAAGTGAGGTAACTGAGAACAAATGTGGACATGGTGATGATCCATGCTCCTACGAGCATTTTCCTTTGTACCGTCATCAAAAGCGAACAGCAAGCGAGGAACCCAGCTTCAAGTGAGACTCGCCGTGCAATCGCATAGCCGCCGTCGCTGAGCTCGCGGGTCAGGCTTTGGATAGGCAGAAAAGCACATAGATCTTGATACACAATAAACAAGTCAGAATTCATTGCGTTGCCGTTCAATTACACCATGGCACCCATCCCTAAAAGAAATGCATATGCCCATGACCCAAACATTAAAAGACCAGCTATCTAGGAACCGTTGAGTCACCGCCACATGAGAGGAAGAGTCTCCCCGCCATTCTCCACACATCTCCACCTGCCCACGTCTCGCTTGCCTCAACGCACACCCCTTTCGCACATGACTGATAGTTACGACGGCAACAAGGCCCTTTTTCTTTGCCCCCCATCTCAAATTCTCCTTCTATAATTTACATTTAGTCATTGGATTAGTCATCAACCAAACCCCACCGGCTCAATGGTCTAGTCGTATGATTCCTGCTTTGTACGTTTACACTTCCCAGTCACCAACAATCCATACACATTCTAACAAAATATCAGGGGTTATTATCAGAACAACACGAGTGCAGGAGGTCCCGGGTGTAAGTTTTACAATCTGCCTAGAGTTCGAATCTCAAGTGTTGCTCAAGGGACTAATATGTGATTTAGTCAAATCCCGGTTGAGCCCGCTATTATCTTTTTTTTGCCGCTGCAGATATGAGGTGAGGATGGGGTGTATGTGGGTCTTACTCTTTCTTTTTGCTTTGCTTTTGCCTTTCTTTTAGCAATATGGAAAGGGCGTGAGGTGACGGAGTAATAAATAGATGGGTAGCAGAAACAGCATAGTCAAGTATGGATAAAAATTGAAATAAAAATTGCAACATCGAGGTATCATGATATCCCAAAACACCTATTCAACACCACGGACCGAGATTATACAAAAAAAACATATCCACAATATACGCCCAACCCAAGCGCCTGAACAAGCCAATGTACAACTAATTCATCGACCCCGTCTCGGCCATTCAACCTCCAAGCCCAGACTACGATCAATTTCCTTTCCTTCTCTCTCATCTCTCCTTACACTCTCGCCCATGACGACGGTAGCAAGACGCTTCAGCACCTCCCCACCTGTGATCACATCACCGCTCCTACCAGGCGCGCAATCACCCACCTGAATTCTCTTTCCAGCCACCTTTTCATACTCTTTCATGTTCTCCAGGCTCATCAACTGCATAAATACACTGCACAAGACGATGAGCTCCTCAGTCATGACCATACTGTAGCCCCATGCATGGAATGTGGCGCCGACATAGGGCATGTTGCCATTGGCGGAAATGAACCGTCGAAGAAGGTAGCCGTTTGTGTTTGATAGGGGTGTTGGAGGGACGATGGAAGGGCTGAAGAGAGCTGGGTGTTTGAGGTGTGTGGTATAGAGCTTATCGAGTGCTTTGTAATGAGTCCTTGTCCAGGGCTCCACCTTTGGAAGGGGTGTCAGGCGAGAGAGGATTGGGTGCGGTGCTGGTGGAGTGGGTCGCAGGATGGTGGACTTGACGCGCGTTAGGAGACCAGGCTGCTCTTGAGGAGCAGCGATGGGCTGCTTGCCTGGTCTTGATCCTGTTGACTCCTCACTCGATGAACTCTCGGGCGTGGTATCCACCTTCTGGGGCCTGTTTGAACGGGATGAAGATGGCTGCGGTCTTGCCGTGGACGCATTGTCCGATTGAGGAGTAGTGTTGGAGGGCCTGCGTGCAGAGAGCAGGTTCTGCTAAAATCGTCGCTGCATGTTTGGCGGACTTGAAGGTAGAAGACTCCGCTCTTGATGCGTTCGGCTCGGCTCAGTAACCTCTGTGATCTCGTTCAGGCTCCGTTCTTGTGGCTCGTAAGCGTCAAGGTACTCGTTCGCCTCTTCGCGCACTCGTATAATGGTGGATGCGGTATTACCCTCCATCTCCCGACGGAATTGTTGTTGATCAGATGCTGCAGATATCTTGCTATCGCCATCGACAATAGTGCGGAACGGTGAGCTCTGCGCAAGTGGTAGTGTAGACTCTTCAAACTGCACTGAGCTAGTCGAAATGTCAGCACTATGAAGCTCCCGCCTCAAAGGACTGCTTTTCTTTGGTGAACTCATGAGGGCTGTAAAACGAGGCGGTGTGGCAATGAACGGGTTCTTCTTGGTTATTGGAGACGATTTCTTTGTCGCCTTGGGTGGGGATGACTCCGGAACAAAGCTTTCGCCCTGGTCTAGAAGAGCGGATAAGCTAATCTTCTCAGCTTCTTGCTTTCTCTGTCGTCTGTTCTCGAATCGAGATGGACGCTTCGGGTTGAAGACGCTGGGCATGTTTGATTGGAAGAACATGCCAGTGTCATCACTCTCCTCGCCTCCGACACCCTCTTCTCCACCGCCCATCTCCTGGTCCTTAGACAATGGAGATTCATCATCGATGCCTTCATCTATATTGCCGTCTGTTTGGGTTGAGACTCCGGGATTGGTGCGCGCAGATGTAGTCTCTTTCCGTGATTCCGCCTCGTTATTGTGATGAGAGTCGCTTGCATTCTTGCGGCGCCATGTCCTCGAAAGCTTGCCACGAGCTGGCCTGGTAGGAACGTCCTCCGTAAATAGATCACGTATCGGAGACTCTTCGTCTGCTGGCG
>Ga0265798_10004470_pt1 | contig 19239 bp, 15 predicted proteins | sample P3T30metagenome_FD_192430 | JGI IMG/M metagenome (GOLD analysis project Ga0265798, IMG submission 192430) | Plant litter microbial communities from East Loma Ridge, Irvine, California - P3 T30 | ecosystem: Environmental > Terrestrial > Plant litter > Unclassified | place: USA: California... | reverse complement strand
GAGTTGCAGAAGAGACATAGGGTCCAGTGTCGTGAATGCATTTTACTATCACGGTAGGGAATGACCTGTACTCATGGACGACGGCATACCAGCGCCCATACAACGGCGCGCTTACAACGCATGATGGCCGCGCAGAACATGTAGGTGACGTTGTGCGACAACGGCATGTCGTACTTCACAGTTCTTCATCGTGGCCATCAAGTCGGCCTGCCGCCCTCGAACCATTCCTTGTGCAATAATGGGTATGACCATTAACGCATCGAGCCTTCGAGTGTGGAAAGTTTCGTCGCCATAATCAGGTGACGTACAATCGGCATTCACTCTCGATTTTCTCCGCAAACTGGCGGCGCTCATTCCCAGTCACAACACGAGAACCGAGCCATGACGACTACGCAACTGAAGCATTGATTTCACCACCACCGACCGCCTTGACCTTCCTCTCTCAACTTTGCAGCAGTCACGCGTAGTTGCCCGCGAATTTCGCTCGCCGACTACATTCAGTATCCCGCCAACTGTGATCACTTCGCGGTGATACCGAGTGGAGGAGCAACAATACAATGTAAGTCACTTGATTACCTGTAAGGCCCGACTGACAGTCGTACACAAGGCCAGTAAAACTAAGCTCAAGCACACGTGCTCTTAATGCTCAGCGGATTGGAAGTCGCGGAGTCTTGTCGGTTGACGGTGCCGCAGATGTCAACGCAAACGCGCGCGCTGTCTCGGCCAGTGTTTCAAGAGCTGCGCGTACTGCCCATGCCGAATCGCCAGCCTCTCGCTCCATTCTGACGCCGCGCAATCGCAACCTCGATAACATCTCACGCGTGTATCGCGATACCGGAGCAGATGACATCCAGAAGCCAGCTCTCAGGTCGCCCGAGGGGATCGAGCGCGCATCTACGCCGATTCCGATCCGCATAAAACGTGACGCCTTGAGCCCCACGCCAGAGAGCGGCCACGACGCTGAAGGTCGAGCCGCAGAAGTTGAAAGCGAGGTCCAGGACGATTGTACACCGTATGGACCTTACTGCTCGCAAGAGAAGAGCGATCGGATTGAGACATGGGTGAACGACGTCGCGCACCATAACAAATTGGAAGATGCTGGGACGCCCATCGATGCCACAGCCAATGTCTACAAAGATTGGCTAGACTGGTCGAAAGAGACAGCGACGAGCTGGCTCCGCCGTCTCGACAGGTACGAGCAACGCTTCCGCACTGTATGTCTGAAGTACCATAAGCTGCCGTACCAGGTCCGCCACTTATCGAAACTACTCTATGGATCCAGTGTCGAGCAGATCGTTCTAGATCGTCTCTCTGCTATCTTGGAGACCGACCGTGCGCGGGCGCAGCAGGCATTTTTCTATCCTTGGTTCGAAGTCAAGAACGTAGCTGACAGCATACTGAACGAGCTGAGGTTTTACCACTCGTTGCCAGATGATTGCGATTTCTTGCGTACGGTCCTGCGCAAGTTCGAACTATCACTCTTGAAGATGCCAAAGGCATGTCGTACATTGCTTGAGGGGTTACACTGGCTAGAGGAATCCATCGATGCTGTTATGGAGCGCTCTGATCTAGACGGCAGCGAAGCGCTCTTCTCAGCATTCACGCGAGAGGGTGGTCTACTACGCCGCTGGATACAGACTCTTCCAGAGCTGGACAGCGAGGTTCCAGAAATGAAGCTGCGGTACATCGAGTGGTACGCTGACCGCCTGCTGGATATTGGTGTGGAAGAAGATCAGTATTGGAGTAGTTTGGTGGATCAAGGTGACTTGAAAGGCGAGACATCTAAGTCGTAGCGCGACTACAAGATGTACGTCGCCTTGTCACTGAGATACCACCTCAAACATTGTTCACGCCCGGTAAATCTCCAGACGCAAATTCATCAGCCTTCATGAAAGACATCTCACAATGCAGTAAACACTTGTTCGCTGTTCACTCGCAGTGAGCACTCACGACGATGCTCCCTTCTCTTCAAAACGTTCGTCGGCCTCCCTCCTGACCGCTCTATCGTGTCACATCGCCCTCTACAACCGCACAACCATATACACGCTACCTCAGACATGTGTTCCGACTGCCCGACCATCCCCGCAGCTGATGCCGCCGCTGAGACCAAGCGCTGTGTTGAGTCTATACAGCTTATCTCCAAAACTATCGACGGCCACATCTCCACTTGCATGTTGGTCGAGGAGCAATATTGCGAGGCCGGCATCTCGTACCACACATCCCAGCTATCCGCGCGCCAACCCCATGTTTTCCCTCAGTCGCAGCTCTCTGACCGAGCCCAAATGTTCGAGACATCGAGCGTCACCGAGCACAAAGCGCTCTTCGCTGGTCTCCATGCATCAGTCGCCCAACTCACTGATATCTGCAGTCGCTACGCCCGCATACACGGCACAGTAGACCAGCTCTACCACCGCCTCTTCAAAGAGCTCGAGCCACGCTGGCAAGAAGCATACGAGGCATTCCAAGCCCACGTCGACAAGTTCCAGGAGTGCTTCGGCGCTGCTGAGCGCTTGCGCGAAGTCAGCCGTGCTATCTACGAAACGGACGATAATGGCTTTCGCTGCGCGTGGCACGATGCTTCTGGTCCGGATCCGCTGAATCATCCTATTCCGACGCGGTTAGGCGAGGAGTGGGTGAAATATCGTGCATGGATGTAGAGTTTACCAGAGACGCAGCGTATGGTTCAGCTGGGGCGTACGCTGGATCACGTTGCTTTTGGTGAGTTGTGGCGCGAAGAGGAGGCTTTTGTGTAGGTGCGGATGCATTCTCAGCGCCATAAGTACACTCTTCCTTGGTTCCAGGGGCGTAAGTATTGAAAGCATAATAATCTGTTTGGTGTGTCGCCAGTAAATCCTAAGTCTTGAGATCAATTGAGACCATTTGCATTAAGAAAGAATATCACTGCGAGATCAGTTAAGAACGTTCGCATTAAGAAAGAATATCACTGCCATAATCATCTTCTTCACAAACGGTAAGCGTGAAACAAAAAGTAAAGTTTAAATACATCCATCCTGTTAAGCTACCATACCCAAACGATGAAACAATATTGTGGTATTCAACAACGTCAATCTCAGAGCACTTGGTTCGAGCTACTGTAGGCGTACTGGTACCGAGCTGCAGCGAGTGCAGCTTCCGATCGAAGGCTGCACCCAATTGGCTCCACTTCGAGATTTGCCAGGATGAGTCGAATTGCTGTTTGAACCATCTTTGATATTGCATGCTCCACTTAACCTGGGGCATATTTACCGCGTATTTGCTCCAATGCGGTCGTGTATTCTCCCAAAGTATTGGCTGCCGGAGGGTTGGAGCAAGGGTCACGTGGCGGTACTGGTCGAGGCACACATAGATAACCGCTACCAAGTTTGCATTCGGGACTTATCGAGTCAGCGAACTGGAAAGCTATGCGGCTCTTCGGACTTACCAAATTGAGTGCACCCATATTAGACCAATTCGCACCTGACCTGGTGCAGCATCGCTAGTGACCTGCATGCATGTTGCCATCACACGGGCTGGGGCTTAGCGTCAACCGACCTTGCATCCAATCGCTTCCGATATGGCGCAACCGGTGAGCCCAATGGAGCGAAGACGCGTCGTGCAAGGCAAAGAACCGTTTGTACGAGTCTTTCATGTGTTGACCAATGCTGATTGGGTCAGTGTGAAGGTTCCTGGACCTCGCAGTTGTTGCTGCAATGCATCTATCAGTCGATTTACGCCATAGAATCCGGAGGGATGTTGCTCTTCGTCACTCAGAGGGTCAGTCATGACTATGTTGTGTATCTCGCTTACTGTTCGAGCAGCAGCAATCCTGGAGAGTAGGCCAGCGGCCTCGTCCCCAGCTGCTGATACGGCAAGCGGATCGAAGTCCGTATAGGGGCGTATGGGTTGTTGAACAACTTCCTGAAAGTCACTATCGCCGTCCACTGAACCATAGTGATATAATTCTCCGTATCCAAGTCCATCGTAAGACCACTGACTCAAAGCCAGCGTGGCCCAGTCAGGTACGCCTGAAGCGTGATCTATGACTTGTCTTTGAAGAGCATGAATTGCACGGTGCGATACGCGTAGGTGATGTAGCATCCATTGATTGACCCTGTCGCGTGTGCTTTCGAACGTCAACAAATAGTCGCTTAGTCGTGATCTTGTGTCGCTAGTCTCGTCCAACAGCAAGAGTGTGTCACCCCCGTGTAGATCAACACCGCCAGGTAACTCTTCTGGAAATGGTCCTGGATCACTAATTGTGTGGAAGAGGTTTTCAGAAGCAAGGCCTTGTAATGCTCGGGACAGTCTGCGATCTCGTGCCTCGATCTCAATCGTGCCCGTGACCTCATCGTCTTCAGCGCCAACGATACCTAATAAAGCCTCAGCTCCGGTAATCCCAACTAGATCAGCCAAGATCTCATCGTGAGCCTTTTCTTCAGCGGCAGCACTACTGGGTGCATGTTCGGAATGATCATGCATATCTGATGACATTGTGAGTCTTCCCACTCTTCGTACTCCTCCTTGACCAAGCTGTATCGTCTCGGTGGGCGAGCTTTCGACCGGTATAGGCACCTGTCCAATTGCGACTTGTTCGCCAATGTATGCTCCATGAAAGGGTGCCGAATCCCTGGGTTCTGGTAGCTGCTTTTCTACATTGTTGGACAAAGACGAGTCGGACGACGAGCTCTCATAAAGGATATTCGTTGGCACTTCCTGGTCTGGGATTGCACTGAGCTTGAAGAATTGCTCGAAACGAGTTTCAAGGTCCGCGTATTTCTCTGCTAATCGGTGCTCTGCTGCTCCAAGAGACAATTCCAATGGCTCATATTCGGCTTCAGATGGTCCAACGAGATCTCGTGCGCTCTGCGTAGCTTCAAATAGGCCGATCAATTCGGCACTGTGTAGAGGCGCATCACTTGCCATAGCATTGCGGACATGATCAATGAATGCCATGTCAGATTCGGAAACTTCCTCGCGCAGTTGCCTCAGTTTGACGCGTTTCTCTTGCACTGCAAGACGTAGCGTGACTACTTCCGCTTGCTGGTCAACAAAGTCTGAGAGCCCATCAAAGAAATAGGTGTATAGCTTGAAGGCAGATAAGCTCAGATATTCGTCAGCTTCAATTGACTTCTTGAACAGACTCGGTGGACGAGGGGCAGCACCCGGGGGAGGGGCCTGTGGAGGCGGAGGTGGAGGTGGAGGATGTGCTGTTGTTTGCATCATGATCGTCATTGGCGATACAGTGTTGTACAACTGTTCATTGTTCGTGCCATTAGGAGGTGGTGGCGGCGGCGGCGGCGGTAGAGTTGGTTTGGCATAGTAGGATCGAGGCCTGAATTCGAAGTCTATAGCTGAGCCATCGTCCTCAAGAAAGTGCACCCTGGGGACCTTGAGGATACCCTTGAGTTTGCTCTTGGTTTGAACATCTGATAGAGAAGGTGTACGCGTGGCCGATCCGAGATTCGAGAGCTCGTGCTGATGTCTTTTCTGCTTCCGTGCAGGACTACGCGACGTACTATTTATCACTGGAGGTATCTGAATGAGCAAATCAGTACTAATTAATACGTTAATGGGGCGGCAAAACGATTACTGCAGCGTCTTCAGGTAGTGCTAATGGCGCGGACATGTTTTCTCCAAGACTAATCGTGGGGGATTCCGGATCAGATGGGTTTACTGATATGCATGGTGGTAGTCGGCGCCAACTCCAGTGATTTGGAGGGTCTGCCCCAGAGATAAGAAGATGGCCGTTGGACCATGACCCAGCTAAAAAGGCTGAAGACACGATCGCGTTTGGCCTGCAAGCGAGCCGTGCGTGCAGCTTTGGTCCCGCTAGCACGCCCCACTCCAGCAACGTGCAGCACATCCCTTAGGAATGCGTTCTCTTATCAGCCTAGGCCCATCAATTCATGCATGGGCTTATTAGTCCGCTTGTGGCTTTCATATGCCAGACAGGCAAGCATACCCCGCGGCCTGACCGACGCGCCAACCATGTGGAGGCTCAATCAATCATATACCAACGCTTCCCATGCGCTTTTGACACTGCCATGCCACTTGTTCCCTTACCCGCTTGCAACAAACAGGGCTCAGCTATGTAGCCATGCCGCCAACCTGGACGCCCTGGACGTGGTCCCAACCCCATGAGCGGCATTACAGTTACTTGCTAGCAGAAGATGGCACCATTCTGGAAACAGTGTGGTCAGGGCCTTCAGATGCAGGTCCCTCGAACGCGGGCCCACAGCCAGCCACTCTCAATAATCAGTAAGTCCGATCTTTTCTTCCCCTGGATTTATAGCTCTGCGTGCACATGAGTAGTAACCATGCATTAGAGAGCCACGTCATCCATCGTTAATGCGTGGGCAGCAAGATGTTCAAGAAGAAGACGTGGAGGATGAAGAGGAAGAAGACGAGGATGAAGAAGAAGATGAAGATGACGAGCATGAGCTTAGGGGTGACACTCGCAGGGAACGCGACTCAGGCATCGGCCTCGCGGAGTCGCTTCAGAGGGTACACATCACAGGTCCTAGCTCTTCGACATCAAGAACTCTCGCTGTCAACCAAACGCAACATCCCCAACACAGCTATACTGCATCGCTACCATCACAACCAGCTCATTCGCAACGGGATGCGAGTAGATCCACCGTCGCGTCTTTACCTGTTGACATCCAGGCACAGCTCAGGAATCTAGAGCGGCGCTTCATCAAGACAGAATCTACCCCGATTGAGACAGAGAGGCTTGATATTCGTGAGTAGAGGACTGTGTGGAGGAGGTGTATCATGCTCACTTCCTCGCAGGTTATCGTCGCGTAGCTGTGCAGCATCATCCTTTCTATTTCGTGCCTGGACGGGTCAGTTACACCATGAGTAGATGTCGATTATCTCTGACCAACTTAAAGGTCTTCAAAATGCTATGGAGCGAGCCTGCTGGCAACGCCAATCCCGGTCGGACACGCAATTCGACCCATTTTAGCACAGTCTGGCTTGGCGAACAAGCTTTCAGCGAGATCCGGCACTTTGTTGTTGTCCGAAACAAGGGCACCTTTAGCCAGTGCATGTAAGTGCGCTTAACATCCACCACTGAATATGTCACGTTGATGGTTCGCTAGACCCATACAAACTTACGGCGGCAAAGGTGCCGCAAAAGCAGGCTTGATCCAGAAAGATCACGGCCTAATTCATACTACTCAGCATGCTCCTCATCAGCTAGCTGGAGAAGCTCTCACGAAGTATTCTATCCGTGTAGAGCGCACTGGACCTGAAAAGCTCCTGGCTGCAAGTCGCGTCAACTACGGAAAAGCATACGCGGTCGAGCACAACGTGAAGCTTTTAGATATCGGCATGGTCACTGAGAATCATCGCTATCTTTTGGCTGCCTATTTCGACGCCGCCATGAGGGGCGAGTGACTCTAATTTAGGTTCTGCAACATACGCAGGCCTTTTTCTTACTACGACATCTGGATGATCTCATTGTCTCCTTGAGTAGCATCTATCACTGGCTGCGTTAGTGTCGCAGTTTCGGTCTGTATCGGATTTGGTCCGAAATTTCGAGCTCCCAGCAGCTTCTGTCATGTTGTTCGACATGTGCATGGTTATCAGCATGTAAACATTGATTCGCGGCTGTCTTTGTCTTCATTTTGGCGCAGCCTAACGCAACATACGCGTTAGCTTTCCTATCCTTATTGCTTATGACACTGGGCGACATGGCTCGAGGCGCGCTCCCACATGACCGCCTTGGCCATATGTATTTCTCTAGTAGTAGTTTCACGCAAGACCGGTAGCACTTACAGCATGCATACATGGCATCAGTTTTGTGCTTTACCATTCCGGCGCTGCGATAACGTACTGTTCAGCTCCACCAGCGATGGTACATGAGCGTGGAGCTTACCCACACCTCTTACCCCATAGCGACGAAGGTGGAAGATTGTCCCGTAAAATATGACTCATATCTCGTACAGGTATGTACGACGTACGGTCAAATGCCGATGGCCACATCGCGGCCGAGGCGTGCAGCTGTCAGTCACAGAACAGCGCGGCGAGCTTTTCATGTCAGCGACGATCCCTCCAATCACAGAATCGAGCAGAATCGAGCTCAAAACACACTGAACCGCCTGCTATTACAATTTCATGTACGCAGTGGTGTTGCGCATGCGACGGGAGATGATCAGCGCTTGACTTTCCATCAAGCACATCAGGCAAAAGTGCAAGTCTATTCGTCCATTCAATGTGGGAATGCGGCTCTTGCCCACCAATTACAGCCAGAACCCAAAAAACCGCACCCTTGTACAGCCATTCATATATTGGCGGATGAATGAACCGGACATGACCTCGATCGGGACAAAAATCTTGATTGGTGTACCCAAGCCGAAAAGCTACACGAGCTCGGGGCTGGGATACCAGTCACGACGGTTCCCGAACGCTCAATCTCATCCGATCACAGATGATTGTATGTCGCGGCCTGCCGTAAGTTCGCTGCGGGACATTTTCGGGGACTTGATCAAGCCGCTTTTGTATATCTTGCGATGAAAACGTGGCGTTCATTCCCTCATACAATGTGAATAAATTTCTAATTCGGTAGCCTATGTTGCGTAAAGCAATACTTCTTGAAATGAGAATCATATAAGCACGGCTCATTCGATTCTCGCAACTGCTGCTGTGTTAAGCATCGAGCCCCGCCGTCATGCCCCTCGCATCTACAATGTCTTGTTACTATTGAGGAACAAAAGCAGGCGACCTCGCCTCACAGAAGCGCTCAAAAGCCATTAGCAAGAGCTTGCCCTCCGAATTGATCGTCCAGCTTCTGGGACGGATATCAATGGCTCGAAGCTTGGTCTCCGCTTCCGTCCATTGTGGATACTCGACGAGAGCTTGCAGCCTCCTTGAATGCTGTCCGATCCATAATTATCGCGCATTGGAAGAACTGACAGCAAATCTTCTTCCTGATTCTGTGCAGCATTGCCATTTTGTTCAGCACTTGGTTGTCGGGCCGTTTGGTTGTGTTGGCCATGTTGATCAAAAACAGGGTTGTTTATTTGTGTCGAATGACCCTCACTCTTCACTTCCATGATATTGTTGACATCTTCTAAGCCATGCGCACTATCACATCGTTTCATCTTGTGGCTTCCAGTGTCGAAGTCACTGACCTTGAGCGATGTAGCTATCGACATGGCCTGCTGGCTGCCCTGGACCGTCATCTCGGTTTCCATCCTGGGCACATTTTCAAGGGCGTCTTGGTGGGCATTGGTAATGCCTGATAATTGATGTCCTGTCGCCCCAGCTGGCGAACAAGCTTCTCTCCCTGGAGCCACATCGAAGTATATTAAAGGGACATCAAGCTCTGGAAAGACGGATGCGGTTGACGTGAAAGAGGAAGGTGCGTTCATATTGAGTGTTGTACGACTCGAAAGCGATTCTGAGGCTGATCGACCCGCGGAGATGCTTTCTCCGCATTTTTGGACTTGTTGCACATCCGACCGCGTAGGGAAGTCGATATCGAACGCGTTGATTGATCCGTCGAGCTCTGGCAGTCGAAGTCGACCAGAATGATCCGAGAACCATGTTCTCGAGATCTCGTGCTTCCATTCCTCAAAGTTCATTACTTGCGCTTCGTGCACGTTGAGTTCGTGGCGCAAAATGTTAATGTAAAGCAACCTTTCCAACGCACTACTCGCCAGAGCACGCAGAGACCAGCGTTCGAAGAGTTCTTCAAACAGTCCCTGGACATAAACAGATGGTGCTACCCCTTCAGAACATGCGCGTGACACGGTTTCCACTTGGTCGGATAGCAAGTCGTGTTCCATGTCCGGCTGGGAAAGCTGTCGAGGTCTGCACGACACATTTGCTTGAAATGGATTCAAATCGGGTTCAAGTTGTTGCATTCTTGTCTCACAGGCTCCAATCATATCCAAAAGATCGCTAGCCAGTTTCGACGTCTCGTCGTCGACATCCATGATATCGGAGAAACCGGAACCACTTTCTTTGTTGATTTGGCCAAACAGATTCAGAGAAAGTCCTTGTGTCCGCCGGAGAGCCTCAAAGCGAGTCACCAGTCGGCTATGCTTGGAAACCAGTGTGTGATACTCCACGGGTGGTGTAGGGAGTATTAATTCCCCTTTCGCTTCTGTGATGGTTTCTCCCTCGGTGTGCTCGGCGCTAGAATCGTTGTTGGCTTTCGAAAGCGGCCCAGGGACGAAAGTCTGGTAGAAATCGTTCTCAAGATCCATGAAGTCCCATTCTGATGCTCCTAGATCATCCTCAGCTTCGAAAGATTCTTCTTCCAATGCCCGCAGAGCTTGGTGCTCGATTTCAGCTGTCTTGTATGCGGAAAGAAGACTTGGAGGCACGGGAAGGGCAATTTGCACGAAGACCCGACGGAAAGCATTCATGAGTTCGATCTCCGCGTCTCCAGTTTGAATTCTCCTCTTCCGAAGCTCTTTCCTCTGTGCTAGCACTTCTTCTCGGTCTATCAACAACTGCTCCCTTGCATCCGCCAAGTTTTCTTGCTGAGCTGATAGCGCTACCGAGTGCTCTTGTTGGCCTGCAGTCGATCTGCTATACGAGAAGGACCCCTGCGCTTCCGACTGGTTGATCTCGACAAAGCTGGTAGCTCTGGTGCGATATTCTCGAGACATGGAGCGTTGAATCGCTTCCAGCGATGATACAGACTTTCGTCATATGACGGGTAATTTGGCCTATGCTGTGTATGGTAGGTGGATATCGAATGATTTGCGATGCATTGAAAGTGTCAAAAACACTCTCTGATCAATATTTTCCTGGTCAACCTTGGAACAAGAAATCCCCTGAGGAACGATGTGAATGAAATCATCCGTGGAAATGCGTAGGGCCCGATCGCCAGCTGAGGTCCAGCGTCGTAGCAGGCGTCACCAGATATTGAAGGGTCTGTGCGGATAACTGCCACGGATGATAACCTTTGAAACACTCGAATCCTGTCGATATGCAAGCCCACGCCAAGCTGAGCGCAGCGCAAACAAATGAAATTGCGGGTTGGTGCTCACAAGCCAGCCTTGGGTTGCGATCGGTCGCGTTTGGGCCCTGCCGTCCCGACGAAATGGTGCGTGCTGCGGTGCATCATCATCATCCGCCTTCACGTTTCGGGCATGGCGTCTTAAGTTGGACCAATCGCTTTTGGTTCACCCCACGCCCCTCTAATGATATCTCCCTAGACTCCTTTGGCTATATGCATATACATATGCATGGTATGATCGTTGGAGGTGCGCCTGCAGTCACAACAGGTGCGGTTGCTGCGAGAGATGGATGTATGCATTGGACACCTGACAGAGCTGGCACGTTCAAGCTCAGTAGGATTACGGAGCCGCATGCTTGGTGAAGCATATATTGGCCGAGCTACCAGTTCGTCGCAATGGTAATTTATGCATCGTGCACTACTTCAGCGCCATGGATGCTAACAATAGTGATGTCAATGTATGGATTTGGAGTCACGATTATGGGAATTACTTCCGCTGGACGATCGATGGAAGTGGTAAGCTAATTCTGTCATCTCGAATTGATGATAGCATAAGACTCTCACAGGTAATTAACAACTTAGGTCAACGTGTCTGTGAATGGGACAACCAGACCGCTGGAGTTTCTGGAATGCAACAGAGCAACTATTCCAACTACGCCACGGCAGGTCAGGGCACCTTCCAGTAGTAAGTATACGAATCGTTCATATTTGTGCAGTGCAATTAACATTAAGTTACAACAGTGGAGTAATTCGCGAGCGTGCTGACTCAGGGTCGAACTACGACGCGAACATGGCGCCAGCAGGTATGAGGCTCGCACAAATGTTGTCCAACGCTGATCGTATTAACAGCGCCGGTGGAGAGCAGAAGCGCAGTCAGATTCAGGGGTACTCCTGACCGTGGATGGTATGAGAGCCTGGACCCGAGTACGACAACATGTCTTAGACATTCACCGAACATACTGCTAACACTGATCTAGGCTACTGTATGAGAACCAAAGGAACTGCCCATAGCTTCTTTATCAAGGGGCGTGTGTTCTCGATGTTGTGGTCCGAGACAGCAAGCGCAACGATGCAAGTAGCACGAGCGGGGACAGAGAACTCTGCCATTACAGTCGGTCGTTTCGGGCAAGGCATTTACTCGCAAATTCGGCGTTTCATCGTAATGAAGGTCAACAGGGAGCGTCACTTCGTATATGCGTGGTCAGTATACCGTGCCATCCTCAAACTCACACGCATCTGATACGGACAGTGCTATATCCACATATGGGAATAAAGGTGCCATGAAGAGAGGCTGTGCCGCAAGCGAGCATACCATTGTTCATCTTACCGGCTCCCAACCTACCTACCTGCCTGGTGAGTGGGAGAGGGGTATGAAAAAAGATCCAATTGAGATCGAGCCAACGCTAGCTTCAGAGACCATGGAGCCCGCTTCACGACTGCGTTTTGGCAAGATTCACTCAATTGAGTGGAACGTGAAAGTCCGGGATATCGGTTTAGTTTCTCGAAAGCACATGTCACGACTGATGAGATACTACAAGCAGGAAGAGGAAAATGGATTCGACAACGACGATGAGTACTCGTCAGAAGATGAAGGCAGCAGGCCAACACCCACACAACCAAGCTACATGCAAGAACCACCAGGCGGCTTTTCTTCCAACCAGTACCAATACGCGTAGCTCTTACATTGCTTATACGTTCCAGGATCATGTTGATCGTTGAAACATTTTTCATGTCGCTCCGGTGGTTTTGTGAATCATGAGTTCCATGAGTGTTACCATCGCCAAATACGTTACAGCTAGGCAGATCAATTGAACAATTTATACTCATGAGATATTCCCGTAGTATGACTGCTCCAACCTCAAGTTGAATCACAAGTACATAAGTTTGGAGCTTGAGTCCATGGCCCGTGTTCGGCCCAATGAGCACATAACAGCTGACAGCCGAGTGAGATGACCGCCCAAGCGGTACGAACAAGCAAGCCGATAGCGTACTCCACGCGGGAGGTATGGCTTACATGAGACATAACGAATTACATCACACCAATATTATATGGAAAGGGTGGAAGGAGGTACGGTGCGCAGCTAGATCTGCACGACTGGAGTCGTCGGGTTGCAGATCCGGGGCGTCTCGTTTCCCAAATTAACATCACAAAGTGCAACATCAAAGAGAGCCACAGGTAATGTACGCGTGGTGAAGTAAATGATTCGCCTTGCGAGTAACTCATATTGCAGACCAGGACGAAGGCAAAAAAGGGATCGAAGGATGTTTCTGGTCATGTAATGAGAGCGTACGAAACGTACGAAGTGGCACACGGGGCATCACTCCTAGTCAGCCATGTAACGCCATTGTGCAATCACAATGAGGAAGCCATGGTTGTGTTGATTGTGTTTGCCTGCACTTCAGCTCAGCCTGCTGGAGTAGACGATTTCTTATCAGTCCAATAGCACTGCGAGCCGACAAGCCATGTGGTCGGCCTTCGGACTGGCCCCGTAAAAGGGTTGGCCCGAACCGTTAGCAAGGGTGATGCACGGCTGCCGATGCTCCTCGAGTGGGGCGTAAATCCCCCGCGCACCCGCCCTACGAAGTCCTTCGCGCCTACGACAAAAAGGATAAGACGATCATATCCAAACTGTATCTAGCGCAACGTTCAAAGGTTGACCTTGATGTGAAGTTTTAAACTACGTCCGTTCAATCTCTTTCAAGCTGTGCAAATGTCGCGACACAGTGGAAATGATGTGTCACACTACTTCGTCCACGGCCGGCAAGCTGCACCACTCTCCTTGAAGCGGCAAAACAAACCAAAACCAGGCTTTCTGACTGTCCCACCCTGTCCCGTGCCACATTTGTTACAGTCCACCCCGAGGTGCTTACCTCCGCGACCCATGTTCGAGGTGGTCACTCATTGCCCGGATGAATGGCTCCCCAATGCTGGTATTGCGTTGCCCCTGTCTCTACCAAAACCTTGAGGCCCATGTCTCACCAATACGATACTCAGTCCAAACTGCAAATGTGGCAGCCAAAGCGGGGAAGCTCAGTGACTTGTCGCTGCAGATGAGCAACTCGGCAAAAGATGCAACACGTAGACGATATGCGAGGACGAGACATGTCTTCCGTTGCCTTCTCCAATAGCGCAGGCTTCGTGGCTTCATAAGGCGTATTGTTGCGCAACAAATCTCGCAGCGACATGCGGCACGTGGCGGTTGGAGCTCGCCGATGAAGCGAATGTTCTCGGGCGGCTACATTTTACGTGCGATGAGAGTGTCATTGATAAAGCACATACCCGATGTGAAGTAGCCTACACGGAAATTAGCTCAAGAAATCATCATAATCTGGGATGAATGAGGCGTGCCCGACCCGTCGCAAACTGGTTTGCAGCCAAAGCTTCATAGACTGGTCGGACGTTGTGTTATTGGCAGTTTATCTTAATTATGCTTTGCCACAGAGCTGTGATTGGTGCTTTCGGCACAAAGTTTCGGCAGCGTTTCCCAAAGCTTCCTGATGGCGGGCTTGAGCGTTGATATTGCCAACGTCCTAAGAAAAGAATACTTGAGCGTACCGAATCCGGAACCGTTTTGACTATACACTACCATGAGTGAGCTTCTGTAGTTCCAAGCTGTTAAGTCTAGACTGACAGGGAGTCGAAGACCACAATGGGTCTCCTGCGCCATGAGCAGTCTTTCGCTTCCAAACCAGGTACGTAAATCCAAGGAGTTATGGTATGAAGAAAAAAGAATACTCAAGTGTTTCAGTAGTCAAGCTGCCAGTGTGATCAGGCAATGATGGCCTGAAAAAGGGAGAATTCTTCCAACTTCCCTCCTAAGCACAAAAGAAATCTCTTCAGCAGACCGGATAGGCTGTGATAATGCAATTCAGGCACAGGAAATGCAAGGTAAGCAGCTAGTAATACATCGATTATGAAAGTAAAGGTCCAGGCAATCGCAAAGGGGTATCAGATATTGTAACAAACGGGATGTTTTCGAGGTCGCTAGTATATAGCTGGGAAGGGGGGTCAATAAATGGGTTTGGAAGTGGTGTCAAATGTAGCAATGGCAAATTCCAAGGCTGAGGGCTTCTTACTCGGATGAAAGGCGCGTATGGGTACCGCGTATGAGACGTTGCTCGTTGAGGACCATTGATAGGTCGGTGACCAAGGTCTTTCTCGAAACCCAGGCGCTCGTAAGAAAGTAATTCGGCGGAGTGCTGGTTGTTGTCGGTGCAGCGCGGATCAGCCGGAAGATGGTTTTGTCTTATATCGCTTAGCACACGTTGAGCAGGGTGTCCCGGGCTTGCGATTGCATGTTGAGCCTCCGAGATTTGTTCAAGATGCAGCGATGTATGTAATTGCCCGTTCTTGATGTCGTGCTTCGTAGGTAGGTGTGATGCTGATGGTTGAAAAGCCTCGGCTATGGGGCTTTGTAGTGTAGATATTGACTCAATGCTCACAGACCGACCGATAGCAAGTAAGCTCGAAGTGTGGGACATGACCGTTGGGTGCGTCGATAAAGATTCGGTGTTTGAGGTGTGCTCTAAATCGGAAGACGGAGAACCTCGAGGCATGATTGTAGGCTGTGTTGAGACGGAGTCCGAGCGAGAAGAAGCGACCTGAAAGGCGACATGTCGAGGAGTGTCTGCGAGATCGCTACGCTTGATTTGAGCAGGATTGTTGAAAGTCGAGACATCAGCCAGCCGGTCGTCAGGAAAAGGAGGATTGACAGACGATGGCCGAGTGTCGTAGCCGCTGATCTTGGAGTCACTTGGGCTCAGTCGATCGAAACTCGACGAGACTGCTTGACTGGCAGCCGTGCCTGATATTGTGGTATCGCCAGTATGGAATTCCGTGACCTCTGGAGTTGTTGAATACCAGAAGCGAAGTGCAAGATGCAATAAAGCTTCGTCACTCAGCTCTGTATTGGGCACCAAGCTTGCCAGTAATCTTTGCTGGATCGCAGAAGCCTGCAATGCATCGAGCATCCAGTCGTCAATGCCTTTCAATGTCTCGGCCCACCTGACACGATCATGATTCAGGGTAGTGTCACTCGCTACACGTTCAGTCGCCCGCGCATGAAGACTAGGCGCCGCTTTTCGAGGGCTTGTCGATCCGGACCGTCTTGCTGGCGCTTCTGTTGCGACCGCTTCCGTAGCAACTGCTCTAGACTCTATTGCTTTGCTCTGGTCCACAGATCTAGGGCTATGTTGCACGGCTTTGATGTCCGGGGCGGATAATGAAGATTCAGTAGAGGTGTCACGAGTGATGTCGTTGTCCGGGTGCTCAAATGACAATATGTCCAGATCCGGTATCACACTAGCTTCCGGCGCGTCGTTGTGAGGACTAGAGATTGTGGCATCTTGAGACAAGCCATCTACAAATTGCTTCTCCTTCTCGGTGTATCGCCATTCTTCTTTGTTGTAATTCTCTTCCGCTTGTTCGTATGCGATCTCTAACTCCCCTAGTGTGTCTCGTGTCGCCTCTACTTTGGTCCAAGCCGACCTCATTTCGTCTGGTAAGTTGAGACCATTCACCAAAAAATGTCGCCGCATAAGCTCGAAGGTCTCGCCGACCTGACCAGCTGCTTGTTCGCGAGCTGCTTGCAGCTGTCTACGTTTTGTCCGAAGTCTAAATCGTGAACCGACAAGGCTGTCGCGAACATCTCGCAAACCCTCTTGCTGGACTTCGATTCGACTCAGTAAGTCTTCATAGCGGTCCGCGTCGGCTGAAGACTCAGAACGTTCAGAAAGATGTCTTGGAACAAAGGCAGGTTGCAAGGCTTGAGAAGGCGGAGGAGTATAAAGCTGGTAAGAGAGACTCGCAGTCGGCGCAACAAAAGAGCTCATTGCATACGGAAGGACAACATCTGGGGCAGTACTGCTATTCACAATCCTCTGGAGCTCCGTGCTAGGCACAAATTCTTGCGCGTGCACGTCTAGAGGCTTCGTTGCAGTCCAAGGCATTGAGAGAGGTATACTCGCATTCCGTGATTGTGCTGCGTCCTCTGCGTCAGCTAACGGGGCAAGCTCAAAGCCTGGAGACGATCACATACTAGACAGCGCGAACGATCGCGACCTCCTCTCGACGGTGGTCCCATGGAAGACAGGGGCTTTGGTCTGCACGCGGGACATCGGATACCGATGCCCATAGCCGATGGGAATTAGTGCTGCAAGTGCTGATCGAAATGAGGATGGAGAAGGCTTCTCGGGGCATACGAGGCCGCCTGCGCAGGTAAGTAAGAGCCAGCCTCAATGACAGCAAAAGTGCCGCCCTGGGCCCCTGGAGGCACGAACACGACTAGTGGGCCCCTAGAGCACTTGAGAACATGAGCGGTCCGTGCTTCTGCGCTAGGTAAGCGATGGCCGTGCAGGAGAGATAACCGGACCAGCAGCCAACAACACCGCGACCCCACCAACCATTACCACGTCACGCTCGCACAACGAGCACATGCGAATTGATACTTCTATATGATACTGCATACTCCGCACTATGCGCTGGCTGCTTAAGACTCAAAGGCCGCAGAGCCGCATGCCCGACTAGGGTTACTCCATGGAGTTGTCCGAGGTTAAATAGCCGGGTGTCGCACTCGACGTGGCATATGACTGCTGCAACGACACGCTGCTGAGCCATGCTGTTACACGGCATGCCCTGCGACCATGCCCGAGCCTTTCTTTGACCAAGCTTCACAGCGTTGGTACTGCCACAATCACAATCACGCGACTGGTCCGTTACACAGGCCACGTGCTCATTGAGTCGAGCTGACACGAGACAGGAGTTTGGGAGTCAGCATGGATGCCACTTGGATGGAACCCCGCGCAAACGGCACCAATAACTCCACAACAGAATCGTTACCCTTCAAATCATGGCTACGCAACAGGCAGTCCTGGATTTGCGTCACCAGCAGGCCCGGCTTTTGGTCAGCCCTTGGCCTCGCCTCCTTACTATAACCAGCAACCCATCAATCCTCCTCCCAGGGGACTTCCCAGGGGTAGAGGATCTAGGATAAGGGGATCGTGGACCGCTCCAGGAACAGGAACTGATCATTATGAAGCAGTGGACTCGTCTTTCTTTGTGCGACCAAAATCCTTCTTCGCTGAAGGAAGAGTGCTGGCCATGGTCGTTACTGAGGCTGCTGGGGAAAACAGACGACCTACAGACTACAACTCGGCATGGTCCAATGACCGCAACATCAGTACGGTCAAGTATACGGACCACAAAGTCTTCACACAAACGCGCCGCTTCGTGGTCGTCAGGCAGAGAAGAGAGTTTGCATTTGCTTGCCCCATCTTCACGTACAACGGAAGAGCCACGACGAAGCCAGGCGTAAAAGCAGAGGAGCATGGTATTGCTTTCTCTTGGGGTCGTGAGCCTCAAACCTTATCCGGCGAATCAGGCATTACTAAAGCCCCTATCGGCGTGGTTATGACTGATGAAAATTCGCCTTTGGACATTGCATCGCGAATATACTTTGGGATACATCACCCTATCCAGTATAATGTGAAGGTCAAAGACATCGGCTTCGTGCATCAGGAGCACATGCACATTCTTATAGGTAATTGGAAAGAGGAAGATAGGAAACCGGAAGATAGCGACAGGCCTCGCTTCGACGCTGAATCTGACGACGACGATGACGATGACGATGACGATACATCGGACAAAGAGGTAGTGGCCAAAGATCGCAAAGGCAAGAAACCACAAACTTCAAAATCCAAAACGAAGACCTCGAAGAGCCCAAGTACGGCACCCGACCTTTACCTATATGATGCGGAGAAGAATCCTTACGGATACGACACTAACTTCAATCCGCACGTGTATCACCCCACGCACAATTCGTATGGCTATCATCCGGATTACAACAAGTTCGGGTATCACCCCTCCAGTAGTCCTCACATGTACCATCCGCAGTACAATACGTACGGGTATCATCCCAAAGAAAAGCCAAAGTACTACCACCCTGTTGAGAACCCACACACGTACCATCCAACCAGCAATCCCCATGGCTACTCGGCCAAGCACAATGAGAATGGGTACCATCCCAAGCGGAATGAGTTTGGATATCATCCAGAGACTCATCCGGACATGTTTCATCCAACACATAATCCTAGAGGTTACCATCCAGAGACAAGTCCACACAGCTATCACCCCGAGCAAAACCCTTATGGCTATCACTACGAGACGGCGCCTTACTGCTATCATCCTCATTTCAGTCCATATGGATACCACTCGACAGCGAGTCCAAGTGGCTTCCATCCGCATACTATGCCATATAATTATCATCCGCAAGGTAATCCTCATG
>Ga0265798_10004469_pt1 | contig 19239 bp, 14 predicted proteins | sample P3T30metagenome_FD_192430 | JGI IMG/M metagenome (GOLD analysis project Ga0265798, IMG submission 192430) | Plant litter microbial communities from East Loma Ridge, Irvine, California - P3 T30 | ecosystem: Environmental > Terrestrial > Plant litter > Unclassified | place: USA: California... | reverse complement strand
TTTTTTGAATCTCATTAAATATCTTCACCACATCGGGTATGCGTTTTACCTCCCTGAAGTTACTAATGTGAGTAACTATTTTTTCGCCACCGGGAGCCATTATAGCCCTTTTACAAGGTGTATTAGCTGATTTTTCCTGATTAACCTCTATAAAGTTTGGTATAACAAAAATTTCGCGCTTAATATCAAACAATCTGTATGTCTCGTCTTTAAGGTCCTGTGATACCGACGTTACCACATCGGAATGGTTTATGCTGAAACTTACCGCCGGCTTGTAGAACGGGTGATTTCCTACAAGGGTAATATCGGTACCATGAAGAGTAGTTACCATAGGTATTTTAATACCCTGTTCCTTTAGCATTTTTTTGGCCATATAGCCCGCATATGCATGTGGTATGGCATAGTGTACGTGCAGCAGCTCGATACTGTGCAACTTAACCATATCTACCAGCTTACTGGAAAGTGCCAATTCATACGGTTGGTAATGAAACAGCGGATATTCCGGTACATTTACTTCGTGGTAATGAATGTTAGGATTAAGCAGTGCGAGGCGCACCGGCTGCCTGTATGTTATAAAGTGTATCTCGTGTCCCCTGCGGGCAAGTTCCAAACCTAATTCGGTTGCAACAACGCCGCTCCCTCCAAAGGTGGGGTAACAAACTATTGCGATTTTCATAAAAAATTGTTCAAAAATAAAAGAACGAAATTAAATAAAAAAAACGGCCTAAACCGCTTTTGTACTTTAATTAACGTAATAAATACCTTCCAAAAAACTACTTCTTTTTAAGGTTGGATTCGTAAATTTCTATCCATTGCGGCATGGTCATTTTAGAAACCAGCTGCCCTATTAAATCATACGGAATAGTTTCCGGTTTTTTAAATCGGATGCAGCTCTTGCCCATATCAAGTTTTGTCTTGCTGTGCTTCGGATATTCCGCCACAAACCACTTATACAGTTCTTCATCCGCATACAGCCCCATGTGGTACAGGGCAATAAAGTTCTTTTGCGATGCAATACTTAAGAATGGCAATGGCAGTTTAGGATCGCAATGATAACCCGCCGGATATGCCGAATGCGGTACCGCCCAGCCAAGCATCCCGTAACCCATACCTTCAATAAAACCTTCCGGCAGATGTTGTACAATTGTATCCCTTAGCTTTTGCAGGGCATCTTTCCTGTCGTCCGGCAGTGAGGCCAAATATTCCTGAGGTGTGGTAGCTTTGCTTTGCATATATATACCGTTTCGAGTTATGAGTTTCGTGTTCTGGGTTAAAGGAGTTGAATAAAAACCCGTAACACCTTACCCAAAACCCTGAATAAGATCGACTACTCTATTATCGCTTCCTGTATTGCTTTTTGAATATCTTCTCTAATATTTTCTTTAGATAATCTGTTCTCTCCTGCTTCAGGATAGGTTCGGTTAGAAAGGAAAACATATACTATTCCTGTTTCAGGGTCGGCCCAGGCCATAGTACCTGTAAAGCCGGTATGGCCAAAGCTGGCTTTAGATACGCACCCGCAGGTAGGGCCTGATTTTTCTATTTGTGGCTTATCAAAACCTAAACCGCGCCTATTACCTTCTTTACAATCGTAGCAGGTATTAAAAGTATCGAACGTTTTAGCAGAAAAGTATTGTTTGCCGCCATAATTCCCTTTCTGAAGGTACATCTGCATTATCTTGGCAACATCTAAGGCGTTCGAAAAAAGTCCCGCATGGCCGGCAACGCCATCCTGCATAGCAGCGGCCATATCGTGTACATAGCCTTGTATGGTTTGGTATCTAAAGTAATTATCAATCTCTGTTGGTGGAATAGCACTCATATCAAATTTACGCAGCGGATTGTACGTAGTATTATTAGCCCCAAGCGGTTTAAAGAATGCCTGATCGGCCAGTACATCCAGCGTTTTACCGGTTTTAACTTCTAAAAATTCTTTTAGCAAAATGAATGAAAAGTCGCTGTACTTGTACTCTTTTTTAGTAAGCAGCTTGCTTTCTGCAATTTTTTCTATCATGATGGTAGGATAGTCCTCCCTTAAGAAAAGGTTTTCTGCCACCTGGTGTGGAAACTCCGGACTATACATTTTCCTGTAATACAACGAGTCAGGATGTTTTAAACTATCCAGCGTTTGCTGGTAAAACGGCAGCCACGGCTGAAAACGCGCCTGGTGCAGCAACATATCTTTTAAGATAATATTTTTCTTATCGGTCTTAGCAAATACAGGGAGCATGTCGCCAAGTTTTTCATCGAGCTTCAGCTTGCCTTTATCATATAATTGCATAATGTTAGGCAATGTAGACAGCATTTTAGTAAGCGATGCTACATCGTAAATATCGGTATCCTTAACTTTAAGGTCGTCATCATACGTATGGTAACCAAACGATTTTTGGTAAATCACCTTACCCTTCCGCGCTACAAGCACTTGTATGCCCGGTGTCATTTTTTCTTTAATGGCGCGTTGCGCGATCAGGTCGATATTGCTAAGCTTAGCCGAACTCATACCCACATTCTCAGCAGTTGTAAAACCCAGCCTGTTGATCTGTTTTGTATTAAGGCCGTCGTTAACCTTAAAAGTAGTACCAATAGATACCGGCGTTTTGCCTTTAGACCCTAACGCTCCAAATACAATTTCTGCCGCAACAGTTTGTGCAAAATTGTTATTTTGATACGCCAGTACTACGCTCTCAATATTTTTAAAATCTTTAATTTTATTTAGCGTATACGGCTTGGCAAAAACGGTAAGTATTACTCGCTTGTTTTTTGCTATGGTATCAAGCCACTCCAGTTCTTTGTTGCTAAAGTCGTGTTTTTTCCAGGCACCGTCGGCTTTGTGGTACCCGACCACAACCGTGCTGTATTCTTGAAGTTTTTTAGTCAGAACGCTCAAGGTGTCTTCCTTAACTTCTGTAACATCGGCATACTTTTGAAGCATTGTAAGGTAATTAGCACCGTCGTCGTCACCCATTTTTACATAGGCGATCTTTTCATTTTCAAGCTCGGCAATAGGTACTATCTCACCGTCATTTTTTAATACCGTAACGGCATTTTCATACAATTGGTAATTAAGGTCGTCATATTTAGAAGCATTAAGCTCCTGATTGATGCTTTTTAAATCGATAGGCTTATACTTATTAAGCCCTACCCTGTATTTGTATGCCAATATTTTTTTAACCGAAAACTGCAGCCTTTCTTCCGTAAGGATGGTATCGGTATAAGCCTGGCGGAATTTTTCTATCGCAAGCGGAACATTCTCTGCAAAAAGTAGTACATCATTACCGGCAAGGAAGGCCTCAAGGTCTATCTCTCCCGGTTGCATATAGCCGCTGGCTCCTTTCATGTTAAGGGCATCAGTAAAGATAAGTCCTTTAAAGCCCATATCACGCTGTACGATATTAGTTACCACGTTGTAAGAAAGTGATGTTGGCAAATTAGGCGTAGGCTCCAAAGACGGTACACTTAAGTGCGCTACCATAATACTGGAAAGCCCTTCGGTAAATAGTTTTTTATAAGGAAAGAACTCTACATCATCAAGTCGCTTTTTATCGAACGGAAGTGCCGGCAGCCCAAGGTGCGAATCGGTAGCAGTATCGCCATGCCCTGGAAAGTGTTTGCCCGTAGCGTAAACGCCATTACTTTGTATACCGCGCATCATGGCCAGCGCGCGATTGGTAACGTTGTTTTTATCTTCGCCAAAAGAACGATTACCAATTATCGGATTATCAGGATTTGTGTTGATATCCAGTACCGGGGCGAAATTAAAATGGATGCCTACCCTTTTAGCCTGTTCTGCCATTTGGTAGCCCTGCTTTTCTAAAAGGGCAAGGTCCTGAACGGCACCAAGCGTCATATTCCACGGGTATCGGTAGGTAGAATCGAGCCTCATACTAAGGCCCCACTCGGCATCGATGCCTATAAATAGAGGTAGTTTTGATTTTTTTTGATAACGATTTGTTAGCTTGGCCTGTCTTGTGGGACCACCCTGAAAAAAAATTAATCCGCCAATTTTATAATCGGTAATAAGCCTGTCGATGCCTTTTACGTGTGCAGAATCTTTATTAGAATACGCTGCAACCATAAACAACTGCCCCACCCTTTCGTCAAACGAGAAGGAATTGTAAACACTGTCGGTCCATTTTTTTTCGGAGGGTGAGTTGTAATCGTTAAAAACCATAGCTTGCTGCGCCGATGCAACCTGCAATGCAAACAAAAATAGTAGGGCAAAAAACCTCATTAATCCTCGGGTATTTTTAAATAAATAAATCATCATTACTTTAGCATAATGATGATCTTAATTTGTTATTGCTTAAATGTTTATGCTTAAAAAAAACGGCTGTGCCAACTCTCTGATGCAGGTACTTCCCAAAAATCTCGGTACTCTCCTACAGTATTTACAAGGTTATTAAACACAACAGTATTAGCAGAAACCGATTTATCTTTTGCCAGCTTTTTAAACTCAATTAGGGGCTTGTGGGTAATAAATTCGCCCTGTTTAAAGGTAACGTTCATCTTATCCAGCAGGTCTACCCCATACTTAGCTTCAAGCGATTGTATAAACTGCACAGATGCATCTATAGAGCAGCCGGTAGCAGCCTGTGTATCCTGATTGATCGCTATCACAATAAACCTGTTATATTTTAATTCGTAAGCAGCCTCAAGACCTGCGCCATGAGCTGCCCAATTTTCAAGAAACTGCTTTAAGGCAACTTCTATTTCAGCAACTTCCTCATCCGAGAATTTCCTGTTAGACTGGTATATCCAAATCCTGGACTCGTCTGGCAATGTATCAAATTCAACGTACATAATTTCTTTTCTTATAAATCCTTCGCATTGGCAATTAATTCTGCCACATCCAATACTTTAATGTCATGCTCACGGTTCTTGGCTTTAACGCCATCGGTAAGCATGGTATTGCAAAACGGGCAACCCGCTGCAATAATTTCAGGCTGTGTTTCCAGGGCATCCTCCGTCCTCTCAACATTCACATCCTTATTTCCCGGTTCAGGTTCCTTAAACATCTGGGCACCACCTGCACCGCAGCAAAGACCGTTACGGCGGGAGCGTTTCATTTCAACCAGCTCAGCATCCAGTTTTTCTATCAGGTCGCGCGGCGCCTCATATATATTGTTTGCCCTGCCTAAATAGCACGGATCATGAAACGTAATTTTTTTGCCTTTAAACTGGCCACCCTCAACAGTCAGCCTTCCATCGTTTAAAAGCGACTTTAAAAATTGTGTATGATGTACAACTTCATAACTGCCACCAAGGCCGGGATATTCATTTTTGATGGTATTAAAACAGTGTGGGCATGCCGTAACTATTTTCTTTACATCATAAGCATTTAGCACCTCTATATTGGCCATTGCCTGCATTTGGAACAAAAACTCATTGCCGGCCCTTTTTGCAGGATCCCCGGTACAGCTTTCTTCTGTGCCTAATACGGCAAAAGGCACCTTGGCACTGTTTAATATCTTAACGAACGCCTTGGTTATTTTTTTAGCACGGTCATCAAAACTACCCGAACAGCCCACCCAGAATAAAACTTCCGGCTGCTGACCTGTAGCCATCATATCGGCCATCGTAGGAACTGTAATGTTTTCCTGAGTCATAATTTAATCTTCGTCGTGCTTACCATCATCAAAAACCTGAATGGTAACCTCTTTATCAATTAAGTTTGTAAACCTGCCCCTGTAACGCGTTGCCTTAACAAGATGATTATCTATCCAGTGGTAATTACCACCGCGCGGCTTGCCCATAAGCATACCATGGTATTTAAAACCATGCTCCTTAAGCCATGTTTCAGTAACTTCTCTATGTGCTTCCGTACGCGATGTAAAGAAGAATATTATATGTCCTTCGTCATACCACCCGTTAAGTGTTTCTAATGCATCAGGGTATACCTGTGCAGTAACCATCCTTTCGGGCTCTTCATTAGGAATATCGTCACAAATAGTACCGTCAATATCAATCAGGTAATTTTTAATACCCGGCGGCAATATTGGACTTAAATGTTCTCCATTTTCAGTAATTGGCTGAAGGTTCCTTTCGATATCCTCGTTTTTCATCGTAGTACAACTTTAATCTTTATTCTTCTTCTTTTTATAATTCTTCTTTCCAATTAAGCCTGTCCATCTGGCTGTACTGCCACGGTGCACCGTTATTCTCTATATTGGTCATCATGCCGTTAAGCTCTTTTGGCGCAGCGCTCTGCTCCATAACAAGATATTGCCTCATGTCCATAATGATAGAAAGCGGATCTATATTTACGGGGCATGCTTCTACACAGCCATTACAGGTGGTACATGCCCAAAGCTCCTCGGGAGTTATATAATCGTTTAATAACGATTTACCATCATCAACAAATGTGCCTTTATTTTTATCAATGTTCCTGCCTACCTCTTCCAGCCTGTCGCGGGTATCCATCATGATCTTCCTCGGCGAAAGCTTTTTACCGGTAAGATTAGCCGGGCATGACGATGTACACCTGCCACATTCGGTACAGGTATACGCATTAAGCAGTTGCACCCAGTTAAGATCCTGAACATCGCTGGCGCCAAATTTTGCCGGTACTTCACCTTCGGCAGGAGCCGGTTGCGCGGCGAAAGGGTCTGCATTAGGATCCATCATCAATTTAACCTCGGCTGTAACCGACTCTAAATTTTCAAATTTACCTTTAGGGTCAAGCCTTGCAAAATAGGTGTTTGGAAAGGCTAATAGTATGTGTAAGTGTTTAGAGAAGTACAGGTAATTCATAAAGGCGAGAATGCCGCAAATGTGTAACCACCATGCTGTACGCTCAATTATCATAACCGTGCCTTCGCTCATTCCGCTAAATAATGGAGATATAAGTCCGGAAACAGGAAAAGCGCCTGCTTTTGTAAAATGCTCCGCACCTATGGTTTGCAAATGAAAATCGGCAGCGTTCATGGTAAGGAAAAGCACCATTAATACCGTCTCAAAATACAGGATAATATTAGCATCGCTTTTAGGCCATCCTTTAAGATCGCCGTGGGCAAACCGCCATAGTTTAATAACATTACGTCGAATCCAAAAAGCTACTACGGCAACTATTACGCCAAGCGCTAATACTTCAAAAAAGCCTATTAGGAAATTATAAAAACCTCCCATAAAAGAGAAGATACGGTGGGTACCAAAAATACCGTCTATTATAATTTCGAGAAGTTCTATGTTGATGATAACAAAGCCCACATAAACTATTATATGCAATGCTCCTGATACTGGCCTGCGTACCATTTTAGACTGCCCAAGGGCGATCATGGCCATGTTGTTCCAACGGGCCGAAGGATTGTCAAACCTATTAATATTTCTGCCCAGTTTAATATTGCGCCACAGCTTTTTAATGTTCATGGCGAAGTAGCCAAAACCCGCGGCAAGTAGAATAACAAACAGGATATTATCTATGTAACTCATATAGTAAAGGTAAGTATGCCTTACTTAGTAGTGCTTATTCGGTCTTTTTATCTTTGGTGTCCTTATCTTTTTCATCATCGGCAGGCTCTACATAAGGAGTGCCTTTTTTACCAAAGACAGAGAAATGAACATAACGCTTAGGATTGTTCTTAAGGTCGGCCAACAACAATTTAAGCTCGTTAGATGCATCTGTAAGATTATTGTACATGGCATCATCTTTAAGCAATTTGCCCAGCGTACCTTTACCGGCTTCAACATCATTAATAATATGATCTACATTAGCAAGCGACTGTTCCAGCTTTCTTACCGCCTGGCCCAGGTTCGCACTGTTTATAGAGTCGGATATTTTTGCAAAGTTAGCACTTGTACGGTTAAGGTTTGCCATAGTGGCATCAATATTACTCCTGTTGCCTGCTATAGTACCATTAAGGCTGTGCGCAGCCTGGTTAAATTCTCTCATTGTACTGCTCATTTCGGCAATAGCCACCCTTAAATTCTGCTGGGTTTGCTTATCAAAAACATTGCTAAGGTTGTGGAGTAAACTATCCGCTGTAACAACAGTTGCTTCTACTTTAGTTTGCAATGGCGATAGTTTTTCGCCAACTACACTAAGCATACCCGGTTTTAAACCGCTTAGCAGGAAGCTGCCGTCTTCGGCAAGATCGGTATTTTTAGTATCGGGAATTAATGCTATTTGCTTTCCGGAAAGCCCAAAGCCCGGCTCGTAAAGTGTAGCATGGCTGGTTTTAGATATAGGAAAATCAGTTTTAACCTGTAGTTCAACTAAAAGATCTCCTTTTACAAGGTCTTTAAATTGTATAGATATTACCTTGCCTACAACAAGGCCGTTAAGGGTAACCGGTGCCGATGGCGATAAACCTTCTACATCACTATATATTACATAATAGGTTTGGTACGAGTTAAAAAGGTCTCTTCCTTTTAAAAAGCTGTAGCCCCAAATAAATAATAAAATAGAGACTATTACCAGTATTGCCGTCTTTGCTTCTCTTGTTATTTTCAAAACAGGTTATTTTTTTAACAAATGTAGGATAAATAAATTAGTAATATGTGAATATTATTCTAAAGGTTACCTTTTCAAAGCCTCCTGCACAGTTATCTTTTTACCGTCTTTAAAAGCAACCACAAATGCCGAAGTATAGCCTTTAGCTTTAGCTTCCTCTAAAAGCTCTCCTCTTGCCTGTGCATAATCTGCGGTAGCACCGTAAAAATATTTTATCACATCTGAACTCGAATCTTTAGAAATATTATTCAGCCCTTTAAAGTTAGCAGGTTTAAGATCTAAAACTTTACTACTTGCAGAGATCTGAACTTTAAACACAACACCTTTATCTGCCGCAGCTGCCGGCGTGGTTGGTTTAGACTCCTCTGGCTTAGTTTCGGCAACAGGCTTGGCTTTAGGCTCGGCAACAGGTTTACTTACTACAGGCACTTCGGCAGGCTCTTTATAATCCTGCGTGCCTGCTGTAAAATATTCCTTTTTATAGGCAACAATGCTTTTTGCTATAGATTGTGCCATTTCATTTTGTCCGGCTTCAGAGTTTAGATACTCCCCTTCCGGCTGGTAGGATAAAAAGCCCAGCTCTATAAGTATGCTTGGCATGGCGGTTTTGTGCAGCACCCAAAAAGGTGCCTGCTTAACGCTCCTGTTCTTTCTTTTAACCACATTGGTAAAGCCATCCTGCATTTTACTGGCAAGATCTATACTCTGATTTATGTTTTGTTCCTGTTGTAACACTATACCTATTATAGTCTCGGGCGCATTCGGGTCAAAACCCGCATATTTTACCTTATAGTTACTCTCTAATGTAATTACCGAGTTTTCGTGCTTAGCAACTTCTAAGTTAGACGCGTTTTTAGTGGGACCTATAACAAAGGTCTCGGTGCCAAAAGCGGTTTTTTTAACTTCGCCATTACAGTGGATAGAAACAAAAATATCGGCATCGGCCTTGTTAGCAATATTTGGCCTTTCGGTAAGTTCTATAAAAACATCCGTCTTACGGGTAAAGATTACCTGCACGCCCTGGTCTTCCAGCAATTTTCCTACTTTCAATGCTACATTTAATGCAATGTTTTTTTCGATAAAGCCATGATAAATAGCACCATAATCTTTACCTCCGTGGCCAGGATCGAGCACTACCCTGAATTTTGAGTTGCCCTGGCCAAAACTTGCGCCGCAAAATATAATAAAAGCAAAAAAAGCCAGTTTTAAATTTGTGTTTCCTGTCATTGTCATTTGGTTATAATGTTGCTTGTGTTATAATTACAATTAGTGATTAATTTTGCCAAAAATATTGTAAGTTTGACACTCCAAAAAATAAGCCACACTGATACAAAAATAGTATTAAAACCATTGCGTACAAACTTATTTCATATCGTTTTATCATCAATTTTCCTAACGTTAGGCAGTCTTCAGGTTTCGGCTCAGGATCTTCCGGGTAAAAAAAATCCGATACCTGCTGTACAACAGCCAGATACTACAAGGATAACGACAGGTAACCCCATACTTACCGACACAACCCGTGTTGCCGATACTTCTATTACTGACACCATAAAACCTAAAAAAAAACAGGGGCTGGATGCAGTAACCAGGCGTAAAGCTAAAGATTACGAGAAAATAGATCAACGCAAAAAAGAGCTTACATTATATAATGAGGCCGAATTATATTATAAGGACATAGAACTTAAGTCGGGTGTTATTGTAATGAAATATGATACCGATGAAGTTTTTGCCGGCCGAATCAAGGACTCTTTAGGCAATTACACGCAGTATCCCTACTTTAAACAAGGCAGCAGCGTGGTAGAAGCCGACTCCATACACTTTAATACTAAAACCAAGAAAGCAAGGGTTTGGAACTCGCGCACTGATCAGGGTGAATTTAGGGTTATGGGCGAGATCACTAAAAAAGAAAACGACTCCGTTTACTTTATTAAAGGTGCAAAGTTTACCACATCTAAGAACATAAAAGACCCGGAGTATTATTTTTACTCCAACAAAATAAAATTTGTTCCCGGCAAAAAGGTAGTTGTAGGCCCAACCAATATGGTTATTGCCAATGTACCTACGCCTGTTGGGTTACCATTCGCATTCTTCCCGATGAGCGACAAAGCTGAGTCTGGCCTAATATTTCCAACGTACGGCGATAGTAATTCGCAGGGATATTATTTGCAAAATGGTGGTTATTATTTTGCGCTTAGCGATTATTATGACCTTACCGTTACCGGAGATTACTACACCAACGGCAGTTATGGTTTAAGGTTTGAGACCAATTATGCTAAACGATATAGCTTTAGCGGAAACCTTAACGTACGATTTGAAAACCTTATTACCAGTGAACGAGGCCTGCCCGATTATACACGTGCAAAAAACTACAACATTCAATGGTCACACAACCAGGATGCTAAGGCCAGCCCCGATAGCAGGTTCTCTGCCAGCGTAAATTTAGGTTCCAGTAAGTATTTCAGGCAATCGCTAAATACTGTAAACGTTGGTGCATCATTGGTAAACACCATGAACTCATCAATATCCTACTCTAAAACATTCAGGAGCGTGCCGCAGGTAAACCTCTCACTTACTGCTACGCATAGCCAAAACACAAATACCGAGGTTATTAACATGACGTTGCCTACCCTACAGGCCAGTGTAGACAGGATATTTTTATTTGCCCCTGCCGATTCCCCTAAAAAAGGTTTTATAAAAAATATAAACTTACAGTATAATCTTCGTGGTGAGAACAGGATACAAACGTATGATTCCCTGTTTTTTAAGCCACAAATGTTTAGGGATGCTAAAAGCGGTATACAGCACACCATACCGTTAAGCACCAACTTTAAAGTATTTAAATATTTTAGTGTTTCGGCAAGTACAAATTACCAGGAAACCTGGGTAATGAATACTGTAAGGAGAGAATTTGTAAACGATTCTTCTATTGTTAGGGATGTGAAAGGATTTGACTCTTTCCGTACCTATAACTTCTCAACAAGCATCGGTACTAATATATATGGTACTTTTAACTTTGGAGATGATAAAAAACTACAGGCAATACGCCACGTAATGCGTCCGTCGCTTACGTACACCTATACACCAAGTTTTGACCAATATTGGGATACCTACCAGATAGACGCAAACGGTAACTATGCCGAATACAGCAGGTTTACAGGTGGTCTATATTCACCACCGGGCCAGGAGTACAGCAGCAATATTGGTATAGCGGTTAACAATACTTTTGAGGCCAAGGTTAGGGATGATGAGAATGAGACTGCAACAGAACCTAAAAAGATTATGCTGCTAAACAACCTTAACTTTACTACAAGTTACAATATGGCTGCCGATTCTTTAGCCTGGTCGCCATTAAGGATTACTGCGGGTACCAATCTTTTTAAAGATAAAATGAATATTAACTTTGGTTCTACATTAGATCCTTACGCCATAAACAATTCCGGACAAAGGATAAACACCTATAACATTGATAATGGTGGTAGTCTTTTTAGGCTTACAAGCGCTAATATCACCATGAATTATTCTATTGCCAGCAGCGATGGAAAATCAGGACAGGGTAAAGATGAGGACAGCCAGACTGCACGTAACGGTGGGCGTACCGACGACTTATTTGGTAGCGCAACCGACCTGAGCGACAGCCGCCAAAGCCTTTTTAAAGATGATGAGGAAACTGATACAGAAGAAGATAAATCAGAGGGTGGGTTTTACAATGCCAAATTACCTTGGGATTTACGACTGGCTTACTCCTTAACGTATAGTAACAATAACAGGGAAAAAAGGATAAGTGGCAGCTCGCTAATGGTTTCGGGTAACCTTGATATTACCCCACGCTGGAAAATGGGCTTTTCTACAGGTTACGACTTTGTACAAAAGGGTGTTACCTTTACCCAACTGCGCTTTGAAAGAGACCTTTTAAGTTGGAGAATGGATTTTAACTGGGTTCCGTTTGGTGATAATACCTACTGGGGCTTCTTCATCGGCATAAAATCATCGGTACTTAGCGATATTAAATACGATAAGCGCCAGGTTCCGGATCAAAGGGTTGGTAATTAATATGGACAGTGTTAGTTCTAAGCGAAGCTTCTTTCATTTCTACGTTAGTCTTACGGGATTATTTGTGGGTTTTTGTTTCATGTCCTTTGTATGCCTATATAACTTCATACAGGAAATAAGCAAGAGCAACGTAGAGAATAAAATTTACTTCCTTCCACTTTTAAGTATTGCTTTAGCTATTGTAGCATTTTATTTGCTTATTCAGTACCATAAAAATACGCCAAGGATAGTTATAACAGAAAAATCGATTCAGGTTAACAGAAAACTTTACAAACTAAGTTATATAAAAGAAATATCATTTACTGGTAGACAAAAATTCAAGGATTTACTGCCACATTTCAAAGAAGCCGCAAAAATAGCCTTTAGTAATGGCGATGTGGTTTATATCTATGACGATCTGTACGAAAATGCAAATGAGTTGAAACTGTACCTTGAAGCAGTACTGAACCCTGAAAAAGCCATTTTGAGCCGCCCTACTTCTACCAAAATAAATATTGAGGGCGAACATTTTTACAATTATAAAAAACCATTACTATTTACCCTTACGGGTACTATATTTGTTTTTTTTAGTAGTTTTTTCCTCTTCATGTTTATTGCTTTCCACCAACATACTGGATCATATTTTTTCCTGTTCATCTTCGTCATAATCTATTATTTTATGTCGGCTCAGCTATATTACTTTAGTATCAATAAAAAGTACCTTGTGGTTAGAAATCATGCATTATTTGGAAAGAAAACTATTTACGCTTTCGAAAATATTAAAGAAGTTGTTTTAGTGCCGAGTGAAAATCGCGCACCAAATGCCTTACGCATTATAACAAACGACTATAAAAACAAACGTTATTATGCCGCAACTTTATACGATAGCGACTGGCAGCAACTTAAAGATCACCTTGATAAAGAAGGTGTAAACGTTAGAAACGAATTATATTTTTAATACATAGATTATGAAAAAAATTATTTTTACAGATAAAGCCCCTGCTCCTATTGGGCCATACAGCCAGGCCGTACTTGCAGGCAACACACTTTACACATCCGGACAGATACCTCTTACTCCTGCCGGCAACCTTGTTACCGGATCTATAGAAGAGGAGACTAAACAGGTTATGGAAAATATGAAAGCCGTTCTTGAGGCTGCCGGTGCAACGTTTGACGATGTGGTAAAAGCTACCATATTTATTAGCGATATGAACGATTTTGCCAAAATAAATGCCGTTTATGGCAGCTATTTAAATGAGGAATTTGCACCAGCACGCGAAACTGTTCAGGTAGTGCGCCTGCCTAAAGATGTTAATGTTGAAATATCTATGATAGCTGTTATTAATTAAACTGATTTTAATCAAAATAAAAAAGGGTTGCAACACTATGTGTTGCAACCCTTTTTTATATAAGCTGTAAATTACTTAGTAGCTTTGTTAACCTCATGGTATTCTATAAGCCCATCAATAGGCCTTCTTAGCACATTACCAAGCTGCAGCCCATTCTTGCCTAAAACTTCGGCAAGCTCTGCTTTAAGGTAAAATGCAATAGAGCCTACAAAGTGTACTTTTACCTCACTTGCGTTGTCATACTGGGTAATATAGTTATCTACAAACACCTGCATAGCATCAACAATAATTTGTTTGATAAAAGCCTCATCCTTATTCTGAATAAGGAACTTTGCAAAAGTAGCCAAGTATGCGTTAGGGTTTGGCTCTTTGTAAAGATTGTGCTTAATGATATCTGGATCAAGATTATACTCCTGCTCAAATTTCTGGGCAAGGTGCGCAGGCATCTTGTTAAAGTAATAAGCACGAACCAGGTCGCGGCCAAAACGGTTACCGCTACAATCATCCATAGCTATATAGCCAAGCGACTGTACCTTTTGCTGAAGCGCTTCTCCATCAAAGTAACTACAGTTAGAGCCTGTACCTAAAATACAAATAATAGCCTTATCGTTGTTTGGGTTTGTAGCATAAGCTGCTGCATAGGTATCTTCTTTTACGCTAACCTCTGCATTAGGAAAAAATTCCTTAAATACATTAGTCATGTAATTTTTCATCCTGTCGGTACCACATCCGGCACCGTAGAAATATAAATTAGAAACCTCTTTGCGGTTATTATAAATATCAAAACGTGCCTCAAGCCTTTCAAGAGCTTCTTCTTTATTAATAACTTCGGGGCTAAGGCCTAATGTTTGGGTGGTAAAAAGCCTGTTACCGTCGTCATCCAGCGCTATCCAATCGGCTTTGGTTGCGCCACTATCAACTATTAAAATCATAATATTGGGTTAGTTTGGGTTAAGTTTGGGACTATACTATTAAATTTGGGTTAAGTAAGCCTGTTTTTGGGCGAAACCTGCTCATAAGTAAAAACAATGTCCCGCCTTTGTTCTAAAAAGCGGGACAAGGTAATAAATTATTATAGGGATGCAATATGCACCGAAAGGTCTATCAGTTTGCTTGAATAGCCATACTCGTTATCATACCAAGAAACCAGTTTAAAGAACGTAGAGTTAAGGCCAATACCGGCTTTAGCATCTATAATTGAAGTTCTTTTATCTGAAATGAAATCCTGAGATACAACATCATCTTCAGTATAGCCAAGGATACCTTTAAGCTCGTTTTCAGATGCTTTTTTAAGTACCGCCATTATCTCTTCGTAGGTAGTTTCTTTAGCTACTTTTACCGTAAGGTCTACAACAGAAACGTCTACCGTAGGAACACGGAACGACATACCTGTAAGTTTACCGTTAAGTTCCGGGATTACTTTACCAACTGCTTTTGCAGCACCTGTAGATGATGGGATGATGTTAACGCTTGCAGCACGGCCACCTCTCCAGTCTTTTCTTGAAGGACCGTCGGCAGTCATTTGAGTTGAAGTTGTAGCGTGAACCGTTGTCATTAAACCTTCTACGATACCAAAGTTATCGTTGATTACTTTAGCAAGAGGTGCAAGACAGTTTGTAGTACAAGAAGCATTAGATACAACAGTATCTGCAGCTGTAGCTTTCTCATGGTTTACACCCATTACAAACATTGGAGCATCTGCCGATGGAGCAGAGATGATAACTTTTTTAGCACCACCTGTAATATGCTGTGAAGCTGTTTCTATAGTAGTAAATATACCTGTTGATTCTGCAACTACATCTACACCTACTTCATCCCACTTAAGGTTTTTCGGATCTTTTTCTGCAGTAACCCTTATGTGTTTGCCGTTCACATAAAGTTCGTTGTCTTTTACTTCTACAGTACCGTTAAAACGGCCGTGAACTGAATCATATTTTAATAAATAAGCCAAATGATCTACATCAAGCAGGTCGTTAATAGCCACTACCTCAACATTATCTCTGTTGAAAGTTTCGCGGAAAACGATTCGGCCAATACGGCCAAAACCGTTTATTCCTAATTTAACTGTTGCCATTTTCTTCTAATTGTTTTTTTTGTTTGTTGAAATAAATTAAGAGCATTATATAGAAACAATATCAGATACCCTGATAAGTTCCTGGTCAATTTGAGATTTTCCTTTTACAGCCTGCTCAAGCGGTGTAAGCACCACTTCGTCTTTTAAAAGTCCAACCATATAATTAGAATTGCCTTCCAGCAATGTCTCTACTGCTTTTACACCCAGCCTGCTTGCAAGCACCCTGTCAAAACAAGATGGTGAACCACCACGCTGCATGTGCCCAAGTATCGATACACGCACATCATACTCCGGCATGTTCTGGTCAAAATAGTCTTTAAGCTCAAAAGCACTTTTGCCTATCCTGTCGCCTTCGGCTATAACCACTATGCTTGATGATTTGCCCGATGCCTTACTTTTTTTAAGCGAGTCTACAAGCCTGTCTAAGCCCATATCTTCTTCCGGGATAAGGATTTCCTCAGCACCTGCACCTATACCTGCATTGAGAGCTATATGGCCTGCATCACGCCCCATAACCTCTACAAAGAAAAGCCTGTTGTGTGAGCTTGCTGTATCCCTTATCTTGTCTATTACTTCTACAACCGTGTTAAGGGCCGTATCGTAACCTAAGGTAAAGCTGGTACCAAAAATATCGTTGTCTATAGTACCCGGGATACCAATAACCGGAAAACCGTATTCTTTATTAAATAAAAGGCCTCCGGTAAAACTACCGTTACCGCCTATTACCACAAGGGCATCTATACCGGCTGCAACAAGGTTATCGTGTGCTTTTTTTCGGCCTTCGGGTGTCATAAACTCTTTAGAACGGGCCGATTTTAGGATTGTTCCTCCTTTATTAATGATGTTATTTACAGAACGTGGACCCATAACTTCAAAATCGCCCTCTATCATTCCCTGGTAACCGCGGTAAATACCTGTACATTCTATATTATGAAAGGCGCATGTACGAACCACGGCCCTAATTGCGGCGTTCATACCGGGTGAATCTCCACCTGATGTGAGCACACCAATCTTCGTTATATTAACTGACATTTTTTTGTATTTGATTGTAAAATTAATAATTTAATATGAATTTTATATTCTAAAATACTTTATATTATAGAATATGCAAACTTTCAAACGTTTTCGTTAATAAGTTTTTTTACGCATACTGTTAATATTGACAAAAAAAGCAGGTGTTTCTTTAAAAAAACACCTGCTTTTTTTTATTATGTAAAATTTTAAAAAACTAAAATTGCAGATTAATCAGTTTCAGGAATTTGTTCGGGCGCCTTTTCATCAGTGCTGCCTTTTTTCTTGTTTTTGCTCTCCACAAATTTGATATATTCAGGCGAAAATTCAGAATCAGGTATATCTGTAGTATTTGTTTTTACCTCTTCTTTCTTTGCATTTTTAAATATCTTGGCCATCAGTTCGCCAAAGGTGTCAAAATCCAGTTCATACGTTAAGCCCACGCCCTGGGTGTAACCTATACCCTCCCCTAAAAAGTTAATATCATTCTCGCGGTTAAACATCCTGAATTTAAAAGTATTCTCCTCGTTAAGGCGAAGCTGTACCTCGGCATTGCCCACAATGGCGCTCTCATTAACACCACCTACAGGTACCCCAAGCTGGCCGTTTATGGTTATCCTGTCGTTTATTTGAGATGATACCGTAACCCCCACTTGAGAGTTGGTTTCTACATAAGGGTTCTTGGTAGCGTTGATATAGTTAAGGCCCACAATAAATTTACTGTCGCCATCGGTAAACAGGTCATTAAACAGGCTGCTCGCCCTTTCAAAAAGGCTGCCGTATACAGCACCATTTGCACTGGCACTGGTAAATCCACCCGATGATAACAACGATAACGCCTGTATCTCCCGCGTGTCCTGGTCGCTTAGCCTGTAATCAAGATCGGACTTCAATACTGAACTCGCCCCCGGGAAGTTGATGGAGAAGGTAGGCTCGGGCGTTGTTAGGTTACCCGTAAGTACAATACCTACCTCTACAGGTATATTCCTGCTAAAAGCAGGGTTCTCTAACAATACCGCTGGGTTGGCCTGTGTTTTATAAACTGCTTCCAGGTTTAACCTTGCCCGGGTAGGGTCGCCCTCCCAAACTATGGTACCGCCTTTTTTAACGCTAAACTTTTTATCAAAAAGGCCACCGTATTTAAAGTTATATTGCCCGTCTACCACTTGGTAATCGCCCCACATATTAAATTTACCAAGGGTATTAATATTAAGGAGCATGTACCCAAAGCCAGTAGATGACAAGCTGTGCCCTGTATTCTTATCTATAATAACCTCAATACGGGCATCCGGGGTAATATTTAAATCGAAATTCATTTCAAGGCCTTTAAGTGCTTTAGTTTGCGATATTACACCGTTTAGCTTATTGAGTTTTTCCTGCGGACTCAAGAAATGAATGTAAGAAGCCGCTGTACTGCTTGTACCGGCATTATTAATAGGTATTTTAATATCTGTACCTGCGGCAGATGTTGCCTCTACACTAATATATAAAGACGAAGTAGGCCCGGTAATCTCTGCCTTACCTTTAATAAAAGCAGTACCGTAGTAAATAGCATCATCGCTGTCTTTAGTATCCAGTACTAATATCCTATCTGTAGTTATATCAAGGTCCAGCCCCCAGTCTTTAAATAGCTTGTGCTTAACACTACCATTTAACCTTCCAGTAGTCTTATATTTAGTATCTTTAAGTTCTATATTCCTAAAGAGTATCAGCTCCTGGTTAATATCTATCGTGGCATCCTGCTCAAAATCATAATCGGTATTAAGATAGCCTACTTTTACTCCACCACCTTTAATATAGAGTCGCCCATTAATTTCAGGGTCTTTAGCATTGCCCACAATGGCTGCACGGCCACTGGCTTTACCCCGAATTTCCGGGAATACCGATTTTAAGAAGATGGTAAGGGGGCCAAGATCGAAATTAGCAAAAGCGGCATCCAGCGAAAGTACCGTTTCTTTATTTACGATATCTATAGAACCTGCCGTGTAAAACGTTTCTTCTTCATTATGTACGATAGAACTGTTTACCGTGAACTTTTTAAAGGTTTTGTCGCCTTCTACGTTAAGGTTCATATCGCCCAGTACAAATTTATTAACCCTGAGCGAATCGATCGTTAGGGCTGATGCCGGCTCAAACTGATTCTTGTTTTGTTTAAAGCTTACCTCACCGTTTAGCCTACCGCCGAAGCTAAGGCTATCTATATTAGGGGTTATTTTATTTAAGTCTACATCATTAAAAGACAGGTGAAGGTCTTTGTAATCCTTACCTTTTATAAGCCCCATTAGCTGCACCGCCTGATCGTTATGCGACATTGAAATGTTCTCTAT
>Ga0265798_10004468_pt1 | contig 19243 bp, 25 predicted proteins | sample P3T30metagenome_FD_192430 | JGI IMG/M metagenome (GOLD analysis project Ga0265798, IMG submission 192430) | Plant litter microbial communities from East Loma Ridge, Irvine, California - P3 T30 | ecosystem: Environmental > Terrestrial > Plant litter > Unclassified | place: USA: California... | reverse complement strand
CTGCGAGATGGAAGGGCCTGGAGTGTCGCTGGCACCCTGGCCAGAGGGCTGCAGCGCGTTCGAAGGGCCTGGAGTGTCGCTGGCACCCTGGCCAGAGGGCTGCAGCGCGTTCGAAGTGCTGGGAGTGGTCATGGCTTTCAGTTGGGGTATGAAATTGTCAGTGCCATGTTGCCTTTAAGTAGTTTGTCCGAGAAGCCCGTTCTGACAGTGGGAGCCGGAAACAACCAGACAAATACTAGGAGCCAAAATCGGATCGCGCTCTACGCGAAGAGGTAGTTTTGGGCTCACTACCCTTACTCTTCAGTGTCGCCGACCTTCGATCTTGGTCGACTTTCTTCACTGGCTTCGTTTCCCAACATGCGGACTTACTATCTCGCTGCCCACCTGTTCCTGGCTCTCCATAGCCAGAGCGTCTCTGCAGAATATGCGAACACTACAAGTTCATCAGGCCCCGTGTCAACCACCTCGATCAGTGGTGCTCTTGTTAATGCGACGCTGCTCAACAACCCCCCAGGCTGGCTTCCTCCCAACGCGACCCAACCGATAGTACTCACCGGATCGGTGATTACTCAAGACAATCGCTCTATGCTATCCGTATCGGAGTTTGCAAACGTTGAGTTGTATCTTGGAAGCCTCCATGGTTCTGGTGTGATCGAGTTGACTAGCTCTCCTGCAGCGCCTACCGTGGACGACGATGCATCAGGAGCCGCCTCACCTCGATGCACTCCGAAAACACAGAGCATATCGGCATCACTCTTTACAGGTAATCAAAGCAGTACCATCCGTTCCGACAACGCCACTAGTCTAGCTGCGCTTCCTACGCCCACAAGTCTCTCCAACAACACCAATTTCAACATTTCTCGTCTGTCAACATTCGCAGCTCCCGCGCTGCAAAGCTCGTCTGATGAGCCTGCAGGGAAACCTCGTGCTAGCTCGTATCGCTCTTTAGTCGCAGCTACAGCCTCTCTTTGCTTCATAGTCTTTTTGTAGGTACCACCCGCGACGTACAGGGGCAAGTACTAGGGATATACGCACGATGTGCGGCTTTGGGTTTGGGAGTCGTGATAGGGACCATAGAAATCTGTTACTTACCTATCCTACTCGTGTTGTTTTCAGTTAGCTGTCTGGATGGTGATTTATGACGACGTACAGGCCTGGTTGAATGGTCCTCTGACTCCAGAGAAACTGACGGGCATACGCTGCAGAGTCTGTGCGCTCAACACAAGTTGCAGGCTCTCTTTACGAACACTGAGGCCGAACGGCGCAACGCAATGCTGACATGCATCTTTGGCATGTCATGAGCTGAGTAATCACGCTTATCGGGGAGTGCAATAGGTGTGCGGAGAGCACTGTGGGAAGAGCTAAGATGCTTGGTAAGTTAATTACCCAAGTTAACTTTACATAAGCCATATCGTTAGTTTCTGCTATTTTTGTGGGATGCGCTCCAAAAAAAACGAACACGCACTCATGCGCTAGCCTCAGAGCGGCTGTGACGTTGAACTCGCTCCAGACTCTGCTATGTCGAGACTTCACAGCGGGCAACGCACTCTGATGAACTGCTCTTGCTGGCGTTCGAGATGGCCACAAAAGCCATTATCCCAGCTGGGCCTGATGCATCCTACTATGGCGAAGCGAAACTACTCTCTCGACACTCGGTCAGCTATCTTGTGATTTGCTGCCGAACGAGATAAGAAAACCAGCTAGATTGAGTGATTGCCGAGTGGAAAGAACAAGTGCACTAGCTCTGACGTTAGTTGAATGAACGGTACGGTAGTGTGCTAATTATCTCTTCAACGCTCAAAAAATGCTGGTGCGCAAAGGTGGACGGGACTACACTACTGTTACAAACTGGGAAACGCCGGTGGTGCAGAAGGAAATAACTCCGCATTAGCCAGAGCTATCGGAACATCGCTTCGATGCCAGCACTTCAGCCTCAAGATCTTCTACTCTCTGTCTCATTCCAAGCATGTTTCCTTGCTCGGCTTGGCTCTGCTTCTCTGCCCACTCTGTGAAGCGCTCAATGTATTGTTTCAAGTTCGTCTGCACCTCAATCCATTGTCTGCGACCGCGTTAGAGATACTTAGTTAGTTACCACAGGCTTGAGCTCACCTAGAGATGTCGATGCAGCTGTAAGCATGTGTTAGAGACATGCGGATGATTATGGGATAGGCACTGACATTTGTGGAAACTCTGAACAGGCTTGCTCTAGCTCCCTGATCCTTTCTTCCTGCTTGTTCACTTTCTTTCTAGTGTCTGCCAGAGCCCCGATAAGATCGAGACGCTGGTCCTGCTGCAGTTGCTCGCATTCGAGCTGCGGACCTTCGTCAGAGTTTTCAATCTGGGGTCTCGGCTGGGTTCCAAGCTCGGTCGCAGACTCCGTCACCAATCCGGCTCCCAACGCGAGAGCGCAAGGTGCTTCTTCCAGGAACGATCTCCCAACATCTTCGCCGAGACTGGAATCTGGAACCTGTTGCATCGATAGCGCCGCACTCGGGTCATATACGTTTGCACATTGGTTTACGGCAGCTGGGTTGATGTATTGGTGAATAGGTGGCGACTGCGCGTTATGATAAAAGAGTCCTGTATCGATCTCTTGATGGGCCGAATCGTGGCTGTAATGGGCTGGCAGAGATCTGACACTCTGATTGATGATTGCGGGTGTGAGGCTCGGCAAGGGAGTAGAAAGGTCGGCATCTGTGAAGAACGAAGCAAAGTCAATACTCTGGTTGGTTGACAAGGCATTACCGTCAAACCATAGAGACTGCTGTCTATCGTTCGTTTGGCTAGTCGATATAGTGCCCGGTTCCTGAGCAAGGGAAGAAAGGTCAAAACCAGCCCACATGTCGCCACCATCCGTGCATGCGCCATCAAGGAAACAGTCTAACTGACCGACGTCGCAGTTGGTTAGCCAGGAGGATTCTGAGCCGAGCATGATCGTAGATTCACTGTGCGACGGTTTTGAGCAGGGGTCTGGCGGAGGCGAATGGCGGAGGCGAATGGCGCTGGCAGCTCGTGCACTAAAGTATCGACCACCCAAATCTTTATGAACTGCAGAGGCAATGGTTAGCACACCCTTCTCTTCGGGCTTCTATAATAGCGGCCGTCCCAAAATGGGACGTCGACGGCTATGTTTGTAGCCTCGTGATGCGAAATGGGATACAGTGCATCTCCACAGACAGGTACTGGAAAACCGGGCGCTGTGTCTGTTGTCTTACTATTATTAGATTCCCGCAGGTATTATTAGAGTGTTATAAGACCTGCGATGTGTGTGGTAGTAGTAGCAAGCTGTCGCGTCTCGGTGGCACCGCAAGTCATACCGTACGACGAAGGGCTGTGTAGTCACTCGGCAAGTCAGCTGGGATAGGGCAAAGATTGAGCCGGCAGCCATACAGGACACGCAATCAAAATGTTAAGCAGTAAGATGAGTCGATGACGAGGGCGCGTATGCGCCAATCATGTTAGCAGTTCGGACTTGAGCACGTCTTCCACATTCAATACAGCACTATGGACTGTGTTGCAGGATTGGCTGCTGGTCTCGCAAGACAATCCAAAATGATCCGGACAGGGGCCTTTTGCTAAGACGGAAAGAGAGCTTCCCAGAGAGGAGAAAAAGAGGGCTCAAACGATTTGCAGTAGCGACACGCCGGATCGCGCGTGCACTTGCAGCTTTTTGGTTTGAACTAGTGATCTTTAGTCCCACACCAAACTTCTTTTGGTTAGCCTTGCCCCAATAGTGCTAGTTTCTGTCAGCAACAAGTCATGAGCTAGCCTTCTCGTAGACGCTTGGACCAATCGAAGTGTGATCATTGTGGAGCAAGAACGGCGAGTCAGGCAGCTCAGGTGCGAGCTGCAAACCAAAGTCCAGAAAACATAACAGCCAAGTACAATCAATGTCACGCCGGATGAATGGCAGGCAGGGTTCAGTAGCAAGAAAACAGGATCATCATTGATGCCTATTACTCGACGATGCTATGAAATACATAGCGGCTTGCTATACAATCCCACTCACACTATCTGTAGGGTCTACTTCTGCGTACATAGGCAGTGATTTGAAGTCGAAGCGGGGTGGACCGCTACGCAAAGATGTTTTTTCTGGTTCTGTCATGGCGAATGGCGCCATTTCCACGTTTGACTGGAGCCCGCAGTCTTGTGGCTTAGTCGCTGACTTGCCGTTGCTGTAAGAAGACGGATCAAATTGCTGCCAGTCCTCGGGGAAACGGCGCTATCTTACCTATTAGCGATGCTGACTCGGGCGGCCAGCTATGGAAGCGACTCACCAGTCTTTCCATTACCGTCTCTATCTCTCCTAGGATGGCGCCACCGGTTGAGTCGTAGGTGCGGATCTGGCCAACGTCCGTGTATAGCACAAACGTAAACACCTTGCAGCTTGGACGCATGCCCAGCTCGTGCGACTTGTTGAAAAGGCCTTTGGTTCTCTTCCTACGAGACGTCTGATCGTCCTTGGTGATTTTGGCAATTTTCCTTTTCGACGCCATTTGGTGCTTGGTTGTCGGTCGGTAGGAAGAAGACGGCTTAAAACGAGCTTGGGGGAGGTACCGTTTGAGCTCTGCTAACGAGATTCTAGGTAACCTATCTATTCTTAGATATCCGGTTCAGGTGAGCCAGTTTGCAACTGTGGCGGAGCTCATCGCGCTCTGCTATTGTGAGCAGACCTATATATGGCACGTCTGAGCCTGTCCCGCCGGGGTTTTGTTGATAGACCCAACTTTCATATAGTACGACAAGAACGGTTCTGCATACTGCTGACCTCTACTATGGACCTTGTACAGTGGTATGGAATTGCGCTCACAGCTCTGGCTACCATCGTGCTAGTCGCTTCACACCTGCGTCCTCTCCTGCCATTCGGGCTGCTTCGACACGTTGCATATCCCCGTTTGCATCCACTACTCGGCGGCACAGGCGATACTACACGATCCCGAGCCATCGTGATTGCAGTATTTCTCATTGGTAATGTTTTCTGCAGCGGTCTGGGCATCAGGAGTTCTTCGGACCTAGTGAAGCGAACGGGACAGCTCTTTACAGTCAACGCCATTCCCCTGTTTCTCGGTGGGAAAATCGGCCCTCTTGTCAACATTCTACGCATGCAATATGATGACTTGGCAAGAGCGCACCGCTGGCTCGCGCGAGTCGCGGCTGTGCAGGCAGTCGTGCATGCAGTCGTTGCTTTTCTTGCGAAGAACGAATTTCGCAGTCAGTCGCAGATCGCAGGCCTTGTTGTGAGTCTTCCCTTTGCCTACGTACCCGTTGCTGTAGCTGAAAGAGAAACCCCGATGAGGCTATTTCCGCGGTGTGTGCCATTCTTCTGTTTTCGATGGGAGTGGTGAGGAGGCGCTGGTACGAGCTTTTTGCAAAGCTGCATCTCGCACTTGCTGTGCTCACAATGGTCGCCGCTTGGCTGCACGTTACGTCTGGCGCGGTATTCCGCGCGCCAGAAGTCTATCTGCTTGCGGCGTGCTGCGTCTACGGAGTTGCGTTGGTCACATGGCTCCTTCACGTTGTGTACCGCAACTGCAGCTATCACGCTCTGTTTGCATCCGCCAGGATATTCAAGACAAGATCATCTTCAGCCCAAGCGGTACGGGTAGAAATCCAGTTGCCTCGTATCTGCGCCTTCCGGCCCGGCCAGTTTGTATACATTCGCATGCTGACGCTAAGAAATCTCGCTTTCCTGCAGAGTCACCCGTTTTATGTGTACGCCTGGAACGAGGATACGTTCTCTCTACTAGTGGAGAGAAAAAGCGGTTTTACCGCGAGCCTCCTTGCTGAGGACACAGCATCGCCGCAGCTGCGCACAGTTTCTGAGGCAGAAGGAACAGTGGTGAGAGCGATGGTCGAAGGCCCCTTTGGAAAGCCAGTTGACCTCAAGTCGTACCAAACCATCATCCTGTTTGCCACAGGCATCGGAATTGCCGCGCAGCTTTCCCACGTACGACTGTGGCTCAAGGATCTCCAGAGCCCTTTCAAAGTCACTACGCAAAGCATCGATCTCTTTTGGGAAATCGAGGCTGAAGGTTAGCATCACACGGCCGCTGCTCGGTACACTCACTGATGGTCTGCAGGACACAAACACTGGGCGGAAGAGGCCATGAACGATCTCTTGTCCAGGGACCTGCATTATGTAAGTAAAAGTCTGTGCAGAAGGAGGCCACGCTTATAGGAAGTAGAAGCTCCGAATTTACGTTTTCGTGAAGGGGGACTTCGCCTCACCCAACCAGAAGATAGGCGATACTAGGACCCCGAAGAAGTTTAATACCTCACAGCCAGACCGTGTACACTATCACTACTCTCCGATTGACGCCGAGGCCACCGTTAGAGATGCGCTTGAAAAAGCCTCTGGGAGAACTGTCGTCGCTGGTAAGTGGCCAATTCTATCTTCTGTTGAGCCCGCTGCTCACCTTGCGCATAGTCTGCTCAGACAGTCTTACGACCGCCAGCATACGACGAGAGGTCTGCCGCGCCGCGAACAAAGACGTGACGCTAGAAGTCCTCGACGTTGTTCCAGGACAGCGGCAAACCTATGGGGCATCTCTGCGTGCTTTGTTTGGACCCAAATCGAGAAAAACGGCCTCCGAGCCTTAAAGGCCACTACTATGCCTAAGAGGGGTATGGATACAGGAAAGCGGTAGCATCATGCAGTAGACCAAGCCTGATAGACTCTCTCTACATTTCCTTAAGCCCGTTTGGCTTGTAACGGCTTTGTCCGCCGTCGTGTACAGATTCAGAGATGAGAAGCGATAATGCATGGCAGACATAACTCACATAACTTTGCTGAGAATGGATATAGTAACCTAGTCACCTTCTAGACAAATGAGAGGCTGCACAGAAAGTAGCACTAGGGAAGAAGCAGAAATATAATGTTGCCTGGTATATCAATGTACTCGCCCGCCATCTTGCATATGACCAAGTACGAAGTTGTCTGCGCTACCTATAGCGCGCGCTGGGCGTGCAACGCGCGTCTTTGAGGAATAGGTTTCTAACTGTTGCAGGTATCGACAGGCACCAGCATCCGTTCTCCTGGCTGTGCATAGATTGCTCGTTCACCTTTGCCAGCATGGCCATGTTTCGGCTCGGGGAGAGACGCTTCGCACCTTGCGGTATGCAGGTGACGATAACGGTCGAGAGCGGCGTCACATCGCATAGGATAGAGCCGCAGCTTCCCAAACACAAAAGATGGTGACTGAAGGCCATACGTCACGGAAGTACCAAACGCGGAAACCAACTATTACTAACGTTCTTCACACACTTCCAGACATTTGAAAAGAACGCCGGTCAAAGCGCGCCTCTCTCGGGAGAATGCAATGGTGGCGCAGATCTTGAGCAGCTAGGGGAGAAGACGGTTACTGCTGTACCGGTGCCGTATATCGTATCGAGCAATGTCTCAAACTAAGAGATTGGAACACCGTGTCTCTCTGCAAATGGATTCCGGACAGATCCTGATCGGGAGCTTGCGCTTTTGACCTAGCTCTATAAATAGATATAATCTGGACTGCATGCCTTCTTTTCCAGCTCATGGAAGTAAACAGGAAGCAAAGAATCCGGAATGGGCTCGACCACCTTCTCTATAAAGAGCGGTGCTGTAAGGGAGACACTCTTTCTCCGAAGCTTATCCTGCTAAAGCGATGGTCTGCTGCACCCACAGTCAGTGGCTCGGTATCTCGACAGGGGAGAAAACATGCGATCTCCTAGAGTCTGACAGAGCACAGACCCTCCTTGCAAATAGCCCATACATCGAAGAGCAGTGGCCGAGCCTGTTTGTACTTATCGGGAGCACTTGCAAGGCCCGAGCCATCAAGGAGCTTGTCTCTGTAAGGTCGGTCACGCCTACACGCGCCCACGGTGAAGTGCACTTGCACCTTGACCCCTCATCCGCGTTCAGCAAGCAACCCATCTACGTCGCGGACAGCGACATACCCGAAAGGCACAGGCGGGGCAAGATACTGCCTGAAGCCTCCTGCCACGAGACAGTGAGTCACTCGTTTCGACAGCCCGGAATACAGCCGCTCGATGCAAGCAGCGCTGCCGGACAAGTCCACGCTCAACTTCTTCATCCCTTTGCAGACGTCTTTTGTCTCTTCGCATCTGACCTCGGTGGGCTTCGTGGAGTCTCCCGCCAGGTGGCCGCGTGGCTTGAGAAGCCGCAAGCCTCGCTACTACCAACAGAAACGTATCCGTCCCTCATCATCGTCACAGAAGGCAGCACGCGAACCGGCGAGAAGGCCATCAAAGACTGGTTTCTACAGAACTTAGCTGCAGATACTCCCAGAAGCTTGTTTGATCGCTTCTCCGGTCTCGACGTGGTCACGCTGTCACCGGTAGGCACAATGTCCAACGGCGCGCGCCACCGCCGTCTAAAAGACCGCTTGATGAGAGTCAGGGACCGCATAAGCAAGCACAGGACCGAATCTCGCACCCTTTTCTCTGCCAGACACTTTCATGCATTCTTCAGACTGGCTTGCCAACACCTCACGGGAGGCAACAGTGAGCCTTTTGACTTTGTGACTGCGGCAAGGCTACACAACCCCGTCCCTCCAGACCTCAGGCAACATCTCTCCAACTTCTTGCAGCTTGTGAAGTCGCCACGTGAGCTAATCGAATTTGCAGCACCGACGATTGCTTCGAGTCTCTTCCTAGACAGCTATCCCCCGGATGCTCCAAGTAAGTCGCTTGCTATACCTGCTTAGGCTATTGTCCTGACTCACTTTTCAGTGTTCGATCCGGCGTCTGTATTTGAGAGGCTGTACAAAGGTATCTGCTACGAAGCAAGCCGATTTGCGCTGTCGACCGAACACGATGCAAGCTTTATGCTCCCCAGTGCCATTGTCAAACTGATTCAGGGCCACTTTCAACGCTACTTCTCCGATGCACTGCAGTCGGGTACCTCCAGATTTGCGGCAGAGTCACACAAGAGGGTTCTACGAAGCGCACGTGGCTTTTGGCTCAAGCTTCAGAGTAGAGAGACTTGCCTCGTGTGCTCCAGTCGCAAGCCACATATCGGGCTTCCCTGTGGGCACACGGTGTGCGAAAACTGCGTTTGCGTATTTGGCTGCCCGTCACCGGAGGATCCTTGCGTCTACCATATCGATCGCTGTTTTCTCTGCGAACTGGACGCAAAACACAAGAGCGTGCGCATCCACCCACCTACAGCTGGCGCAAGCGTTCTCAGCCTGGATGGCGGCGGCGTGCGAGGAATACTCGAGCTTGCTTTTCTGCAGCTATTGGAAGATCGGATCGGGCTCCCGATGCCGGTGCTGCGGAACTTCCAGGTCGTTTTCGGGACGAGTACAGGTCGGTCTGTGGCCCCTTTACGGTGGCGAAGTTTGCTAACGAACAGGCGCAGGAGGTATCATCGCGCTGGGACTCGCTCAGGGCTGGACCGTTCAAAAGTGCATCGAGGTTTTTCCACGACTGGCTAGCGCGGCTTTCCAGCGGAGAAGGTTCCTGGGCCTGCTCCATCTGCCCAAGGCTCTAGAGCCTCTGATGTCCATCTTTACCGACTGCATCTATCCAGCTGGCCACATTGAAACGGCGCTCCGAGAAGCTTACGGTTGTGCGCAAGGTCTTTTGGAGATGTCGCAGGCAGCATCTCTCGGAACGAGAGTTGGGATACCTGTGGCAACTGTGCGCAAGCCCTCGTTGTGCCTGTTCACCAGCTACAACGGCACAGGACTTCGCAAGAACGATCTGGGTAGCTTGCAGAGCTCTTGTAGCCCACCAGCAACTGCTGACAGCTTCTTAGAGTACCACATTATCGAGTCGCACGATGGCGCTGAGCAGCCGCGAGTGTGGGAAGTGTGAGTCGCCGGAAGCTAGGCTTTGATCTCGCTAACACCATCCGACAGCGCACGTGCAGCATCAGCAGCTCCGTTGTAAGTCCGACCGCACTCGGTTTGCCCGCTGCGCTGACTGTATGGCAGGTTCTTCAAGCCCACTACCATCAAGGGACACGCCGATCATCAGGACTCAGGCTTGCTGCGCAACAACCCAATTTTTATGGCCTTGTCTGAAGCCGAGGCGTTGTTCCCGCTTACCGAAGAGCCCGACTTTGTGGTAAATCTGGGCACCGGGGTTCAGCGTCAGAATACCGAAGAGCTTTACACTCCAGGCCTGCGCAGCCTGTTCGGAAACAACTGGATCTCACGCTTCGTCCACGGATCGCTGGAAACTATGGCTGGGGACAAGGACTGGAAAGCGCTTGTAAGCTCTGGTAGGCCAAAGTCGAGCGGAAAATATCACCGACTAGATATCGAGTTTGAGGGGCCTGAGTCGAGACTCGACGCTGTGAGCGACATGGCCAGCCTTCAGTCTCAAGCGCTCGGAGACCCATTGCTCTCCCCCGTGCTCGACAACATCGCAGCGTGCGCCATAGCCTCTCAGTTCTACTTCAAGCCGGACACGCGACCAAGGTATATGGGCGGACAATACGTTGGCTCTGGCTGGATCAAGTGCAAGCTTCGCCACGGCGAGCCTGCATTTGTTGTTCTTCTCAGCCGGCTCTGCGCTGCTGGGGCAAGGCTACTGATTGGCAACAGAAACGCTCCTGATCCGCACGATAGGTGCATCGCCGAGATTGGCGACCGCTCTAACTTCGACGAAACCAGGAACTTCTGCGCGAGTGTGACCTTTGGCGTTAAAGGCAGCTTCTCCGTGTTCTTGCAGGAAGGCAGCAATGCCGCTCGTCACATTAGCGGCTCGCCGTTCTCGGTAGAGAAGCTGGTACGGGCAGAGGGCCTCGAAGCGTACTTTGGTCGGGCTGACCACCGAAAGCGCGACTGGGCCCACGACGACTGTGCGATTCCGCAGGCAAAACGCAGACGAGGGGCTTAATAATTTAACATCAGGGGAGAAGTGCGCGTAGCGATAGAATAGCGGCGATGGGATTGAGTAGAGAGTGAGCGATGTAGATTTTGCGCGCAGCAACGCAGATGTGCTCTGTTCTTATTCACTACATTCCAGAACTATGCTTTCCTATGCCAATCTACACCTCCCTTTTCGCTGACCTCTGTGGGGCGTTCTCCAAGCCAACTTATACTTGCGATACCTCTCATTCGGGTTGACCTTTTCGTATGGATGAGATACAGTTTTCGGAAGTCATGAGTGGATCGTTGGCTGTGCGTCGCCGCAGTACCATGGGATGGAGATGAGAGAACCAGAGTAACTTAAGTTAGCCAACAAGATCGTCAGAACGACAACATCGCCAACATTCAAGGTCAGAGTCATTCTCCGCTCTCTCTGGTGGTTGTTCGCATCGCATCCAAAACCGCCCTGCGTCGTCAACGGATGGCTCTCAGTCTGAGACTGTTCAGCAGGTTCCCTCGATGGTAAACGCATCGTAAAATCTGTATAATGCTGTTAAGCTGGTCCACACGGTCGAGGCAATTTTCGGTGGCGGCCTTGATAAGAAGGTCTCGGCATGTTATGTTAACGTTATGGAAGTAGTCGCTGGGAATGCTCGTGCTGAATGATAGATCCTCCACGAGACCAAGAATCCGTTCCGCATTTTCGAAATTACCGCCGTGGATGTCTTTGATGAGATGAGTTCGGCATGTATCGACAACTTTAGAGAAGTAGTAGTCGGGAACGTGTGTTTCGAATGGTAGACGATGCTGTACGAGTCTGAGAGTCTGTTTCGCGTCTTCGAAATTGTCGTTGTCGATGTCTTCAATGAGACATTTTCGGCATGTCCTGACAACGTCAAAGAAATTGGTGGGGAGACCCGTGCCGAATGGTAGCTGGTGTATGACTCGCAGAATGTTTCCTGCGTTATCGAACCATCTGTGGTTGATGGCCTCGATGGCCAAGCCTCGGCATGTTTTGTAAACGTTAAGGAAGTAGTGGTCAGGAACGCATGTGTTGTCCGGTAGTCGCTGTATAAATGCGAGAAGGTGTTTCGCGTCATAGAAATCCTTGTTGTTGATGGCTTCGATGACTGATTCTCGGATTGTTTCGACGACTTTAAAGAAAACGTTTTTGGGGATGCGCTTGCTGTCTGGTAGCCGCTGTAGGAGTGCGACAAGGTTTTCCGCGTTATAGAAACCTTTGTTGTTGATGGCTTCGATGACTGATTCTCGGATTGTTTCGACGACTTTGAAGAAAACGTTTTTGGGGATGCGCTTGCTGTCTGGTAGCCACTGTAGGAGCGCGAGAAGGTGTTTCGCATCATAGAAACCTTTGTTGTTGATGGCTTCGATGACTGATTCTCGGATTGTTTCGACGACTTTAAAGAAAACGTTTTTGGGGATGCGCTTGCTGTCTGGTAGCCGCTGTAGGAGCACGAGAAGGTGTTTCGCGTCATAGAAATCCTTGTTGTTGATGGCTTCGATAGTAAAGTCTCGGCATACTTCGGCAACACCCAAGACATAGGCGTCGGAAACGTTCGTGTTGGATGATACCTGTCGTATGGCTTCGAGAGTGGATCCCGCGCTCTCAAAACGGCTGCTGATGATGTCTTTGGTAACCTGGTCATAGCCACGCGAATGAAGTTGGTCGACCAATTTATCAGTGTTGGCCTGCCCCTCCATGCATTTAATTGCAGTAACAGCCTTGGCGAACGACTTGCTTGTAGCTGCTTGCTTTACCAGGACTTCTGCACCAATCTGCAGGAATCTTCTGTCTGTTAGAGCGACAGGCAGGATATCTGGAACGTTTCGGAAGATTTCGAGCAAAAGTTCATTAGGTAAAGTCGCTAGACTGGTACTCATCTTGAGGAAGGTGAGATGTAAGGGAGATGGGATGTAAGGGTGGTGGAGTGTAAGGGTGGTGGAGTGTACGGGTGGTGGAGTGTGAGGGTGGTGGAGTGTGAGGATGATGGGAAATAAGTTGCGAGTAAACCGCGGGGTGGAGAGATTATATACACGAACAGTAGATATTGCCCTGTACACCATGTTCTCTGGTGAGCAGGGGGGTATTGGCTTGCATCATTCTGCTAGTCACCCCCCAGCCGTTGCTTGACTGGGAGGTAGCATAGAAGGCTGAGTTCGCCATGGTGCGACCGACTTGAGCCTTTCCAATGCTCTATGATGCAGTTTCTTCATGCGTTGTTGCTAGTCTGATAATCATTGGTCTGGATGCGCATCATGCCCACTCTTCCCATGCAGCCTCCGGGGGTGCTGGACCAAGAAGTACGATAGGACGGTCCGGAGCGGCCTCGTCGTGCGATGCTCTGGTCTCCACCATCATACACACCCGTTCAAGTGGTGCACAGAGGATGCACTCACCATGTCGAGCAGCGCATCGCGAAGCAGGCCCGTACAATCAAAGACTCGGATACAGCCTTGCCTTTCCAGAGCTTGTTTCGTGAACCGGCACGCCTCCAAATTAGCATTGATCTCGAGCCAGGGAGTGAACTGGGACGCGTATGTCAGCCTCGTTAGGCAGCCCTTGCATCTTGGCTCTGTCGTCAGGTCTGACTTCCAGGCCGAGCTACAGCTAGCAGAAACCTGCTACTCCAGGGTCTGCTAAAACACTACCCGTGCAACACTGACATCGCATCACCGGATAGGCGCCTGCACGCCGTGAACATGACCTCAAGTTACACTATCGCATGAATTTAGCCACTATTTCGCTCTAGGTGCTTCAATGCGTCTCCACGAGAGCGTTGCTCTACTGCGCTCACACGTCTGCCACTGAACGACCTCGCCAATGACGACCGCCCCTTTCTGTGGTGCATGAACAAGAGGCCTGCGCAACACCGCAGCAAGACACTTCTCGTACCCCTTCTCTCGAACCATGCCATCAGGCAGCAACCAGACCCTTGTGGAATTCATGCATTCCTGCACTCCTGCCATCATACGCTCTTGCCATTATGCATTCACGTCTGCCACGCCGATGGGAAGCCTCCTGCCTCTCTGGAGCTGGCTTGACATCGGATGCCTCACTAGAGACAGAGAGCCGCGTTCGACCTTATGCCTGAGCCATCGGCAAGGTTCAAGGAGCGTCGTCATTGGAAAAGACCCAGAGCGTCAATTATGCACTGCCTACATGGGGGCATCGATCCGTGTCAGCATCGGTCGAGCCTAGGGGGCTGATAGTTTTCTGAGACCAGAGCGGTGGCAAAGAGAATGGGACGTGATCTGTCGGAAAGCCGCATAAGGAAGAGGTAGGTTGTGACAGTGGCGTCAGACTATGCTCAGGAAGCTATTCGCCCAATAGCAGCGACAGGACATAAGTGTAGAGCATCCCTCGGTGCTCTACTGTTTTGTAATCCCTCTACATACCTGCTTCAGCAATAGTGAAGACTCGAAGGATAGGTACTTCGTCCTACTCGATTGGTACCCCCCATCTGCTAACGCACAATCAGGACTATTCTCATCACATCAGCTGAAATATGCGGTCAGAACAAGAACAGCCCTGCCTCATGGGTGGTCGCGACCAAAATCAAGCTGGAGCAGTCACCGCATACCTCAGTATGGCTTTGTCTACTTCGTTTTAAGCTAGCTAACGTTACAGGGAACCCGAGCTACCCCCTTCCTGATCTGGACGTTGGGCCTCATGTGCTTCGGTTGGGGATTGTTGAGCGTTACGAGCGAAAAGGGGGCCTTCCTTCTCCGTGTAACATTCAAACTGACCTCAAATTTCTTTTTTGGGCATGTACCGTACTAGCGATTGTCAGAATTCTTTCGGAGGTCATGAGGATGTTCGTGGCTCTGGCATACGCCTCAGTCATTCTCCTAAGCGTGCGTTTGGTCAAGCGCAACATTGGCTGGCCCTGATAGTACAGGGGATTTTGATTATGAACTCGGGCCTGGCGTGCTCAGGGCACAAAGAAGAACGAGTAAACTTTGCTACATGAGAAGCTCTCCACTCCATCTCCGGTGCTGAGCTGTCTCCAACATTGCAAGGGCAGATGAACGCGGGCGACTTATCCCAATTTGATAAGCTGCTCACTCGCAGATACTTGGTAGCCCCACTAGAAGATTCGGACATGCAAAATTGCTGTGACCCGGCTCACAGACAGGAGAAGTGGCAGCATGGCCGCTACGACAGATCCGACGTCAGGCGCCCTTTCTGTGAGGCTACCGCTGTGGTTTTGGAGCCTTGTGACTGTTTCAACATAGCCAATTAATAAGATCGACCGCTTGCCTTAGACCTCTGGGTCAGCTGTGAGAACAGAGTTCTGGTCTCTGCGTGGAGGTTCGTAGAACTTAATGCCTCAGACGTATGTACGTGATTCATGTAACCACGACAGGCTACAGGGTCGGCCACCTGTTAGGCCCACTGCGGGAGGGGGAAGTTTCATGTGAGCTCGGTAGTCAGTACGGAACGCTGCAAGAAGGCGTACGTCTCAGCTAGGACTGCCTCGCAGCAAGTCCCCTCTCCTTGCATAAGAGTGCTATCTAATTACGGGCCTGCAAAGCAGGGCTTCGCAAGTTGACTGACTGCAAGCAAGGCGATGCCGTCCAGGTTCCCCTCCGCACGCCGTGCCATGTCAGTGCCAGCATGCAAGATACTACGCATGAAGCTGACAGTTTGGAAGAGTGAGACACCTATTCCTGCCGAGACGAGCGCACTGGTCGTTGGGAGCGCGCGACGTTATACTGCTACTGCGACTGAAGGAGCTGTCGGCTTTTGTCTGGTCCGCGGGAAATGAGACCTCACTGGTGTCATATTGCACAAGCTCGAGCTAACATGTACCTTGGCTCAATACTATTGCTACCAGCGATACTTAAAGGCACAGATGATTACTTCCAATAGTGTAACCCCGTCAGTGAGATCAGCATGATGAACGTCGATACAGGTTCTCTAGAAGCAGAGCAGTTCACGTGAGTTATCCCCCAGCGTTTAGTCACACACCAACTAACGATATCTGAATACTTGTAGTGGCATGCGTTTTACATTGGTATGGGTCGAGCCTGATGAACTGGCAGTCTTGGTTTTAAAAAGCGAGGAAAACGTCTTTACGCCAGAATGGATCAGTGCGAACAAGGCTCGCCTTGTTGAGAAGGAAGGGTGTTTTGGCCCAAATCGTTCCCTCGAACCAATCTCAGAAGCCGCATTACCAAGTGGAAAATCGAAAGCTGGAGATAGAGCAGTGACACCTTCGACGATAAACTTGGTCTGAAACAGCGCCCCCGCTCGTCTACTCCTGTGAACGGCACGAAATTCGCATTCGAGTGGCTTTGTTTCTCTTCAAAGAATTTGCACGTTCTAGCTCGAGGGCTTTCCAACCACCAACCGCCATCAACCGTCTGTTATGGTACTATGGTACTATTCCAACAGCTCTAAATAGCTCACACGCTCGTCTGTATACTCTTGTTCTAGGGGCGCGGCGTTCAATACGTATGAAGCTCCTTTAGCAGCGTCCTGCGTAGAAGGAAGCTGGCAAAAGAGCGCTATCGACTAGAAGAATGAGCTTTGTAGACTATCATCACAATCGTGCAAACTCAGCTTTCACTCCTCTTGATGTATTTTTGCTTCTCAGCTTGCTCCGCATTGACGATCAGTCTCTTCCGGGACTCGCTGTGCATTCCTCTTCCGCTCGTTCTGACTGTTAATCCCCTGTCGTTACTGTCACACTGAGTGAGTTCAGATACACGCCTACACATGATCTATCGATTTTCAATATAGCTCTATGTATCTCAGGCACTATACCCGGTCTTCACAACTTGGTGTCCTGTTCGGCAAATCTCGTCACTTCTTTCACGTTTGGACCACATGCTCGAACACAACACACATTTGCCAGCAGATAGCTCTCATTGCTCAATAGCTAGCTTGAAAGAGACGTCGAAGTAGAGTATCTATTGCTCGTCTCTCAGGATCCACCCACAGCTTTGCTGCATGAATCTTGCCTACACAGTTACACGAATCTTGAATGTACGGTACCGCCACATACCCCACATTTGAGAGAAGCATATGCTGTCCTCTCTTGGACAGGCAATATCTCGACCGATTGGGACGGCGATGGCGGCAGAGGGTATGGTGGCAATGGGGACGGCAACAGGTGCGCACGGGTTGGCTTGCAAGACAGCTGTCGTCTCGCTAGCCTGTGGTGTGTTGGGAGGAGAGAAAGCGGGTGAGAGGTCGTCGATAAGTATGGGCTGTTTAGGGTTAAGGGTTAGGCTCTTGCATTTGCCATACTTCTCATTCGAGTGCGTCTCTTTGCGTAGGAGTCACATGGATTGCGGGAGGGGTGCTACCCTGGACGGGTACGCTGACTGGACTGGTGCGCGTTTTGCGCTCTGCGTACGGGTACGCTGACTGGACGGGTACGCTGAGTAAGACGAGACGTGGTACCACGCGGGAAGCCACACGGGCACGACCTGCACACATGGCATTGATCGGTCCTGTTATTATCGCTGTGGGTCACGGAGATCGCGTTCGTCTAGCTCTCAGTCTCCTCACTAATGGAGGGTTGCAGGGGTTCCAGATGCGACCCGTCGATTTGTGTAGAAGTCGCGCTAACAGTCGAAACTAGCAGCACAGTTGCGATGAACATTTGAAGAATATAATAATGGCTTAACCAGCTAATAGTACGTACTGAATAAAAGGAATGAATGCGCTCAAAACTGTTGCAAGGCAGGGTACGGTATTGCAAGTACCGGGAATTAAGAAGAGTATTCAAGTCTGTTGTATGGTTCTAGCACCATAGCACGCTGTTCCTTTGTTTGAAGCTTAGTCACGTCGTCGTCTCTTACCACGGCCCTTGATCCTTTTCTCTTCTTTCTTATCAAGACACTGTCCAATATCGATATGCAGTTCGACCTTTTCGAGAAATGTCGTCAGTTTCTCCTCAAACTTTCCGAGAAGATGCTGAAGATCATCTGCCAGAGATACCTGCTCCTTGACCGTAGTCAAGGCGTCCATAATGCTCGCTACCAGCTGCGAATCGCTTACACAGGTCTTGTCAGACAGTTCAACGCAGAGGGCGGCAAACTTCTGGCGTAGAGTGGTAAAGTGAGATCGCTTGTTTAGGACTGGGAACTTGGCCTTCGCTGTGAGCGGTTCAATACTCACCCAAGTCATCTGTAATTCTGTCCATGCGAGCTGAAGTGCCGCACCTTCCTTGTCTTGAAAGGCTTGGCTAAGCAAATTCTTGTCGGAATGCTTGCGTTTTGCTGTACGAGGTCCGTGTTGTCTTCCCAATTCCCGTAAGAGGAAGCTTGACGAGGTGTGTTTTGTCGCTGCTGGCCATCAGTCAGTGATCTATGACACCTTTTCCCGAGAACATACCTATCGCAGTTGATGGTGAAGTTCCATCCAAACAGTCGTCTGACAATATCTCCGAACAGATATTCTTCGCATCTGATTCTTCACGATCTCTCATAGGATTTAGGCATGCGCTGCCATCCGAGTAGTCAGAAGAGTGTGTCCCTGAAAAGTTGGACCGGACAATGTCGTATCCGTCCTTCCATTCACTCAGGACTCCCCTTTCCCTCTCTGCTTCCTCCAGAGTGGATCCGGATAAGTCGAGATTCTCGGACCGGACGTGAACCGGAAGCACCGCACTCTTTTGGTGAAAGGTACCGTCTTCCATGACTGAAGCAGATGTCTCTGTGGCCGTGGAAATAGCGAGGCGGTCAGCCATCGGGGCAGCTACAACCTCAATCGGTGACATCGCTGGAGGCTTCGGGCAAGATCTGGCATGATTCTCAACAGCAGCCCCTTTGAGGCCCCTGCTTCCGTCGAGTATTCGATCTGTGAGGGGTACACTATCGTGAAACAGACTTTCAACGACCGTGGTACCACTCTGCTTCGTATCCACCGTTCTCGTCGCACAATGTGCACCGAGGGCAGATGTACTTGTAGCCAAAGAAGGTTTTACGCTGAACAAACCATCCTGGTGAGCCCCAGAAAGACCGTCGCCTCCACCCTCGCCCAACATGCTGTACTGGTGTTGCTCGTCGACAGTCGATACGGAAGAACTCGTGACACACAGAGTTTCTCTAATGCAGATACACTATAAAGTCAGCTCATGGGACCAGAAATCAGAATAGGAGGGCTTGACGAACAGTATCTGCTGTTTCTCCGATCGCTTGCGCGCCCAGAGACTGGGGAAATTCGGTATCGTTGGGTAGTTCGATGCCGGGGAATAGTGGTTCAAGTTGGGAGAGATCGTATCGGGGGTCACACTGTGAGCTAGGAGATGAGTGTGGCGAATCTTCGGTGTATGTCCGGTTGAACTCCATGATGCTTTAAGGAGATTGAGGGCACCGGCTTCTACTTATATACTTCGTGGCACGTCTTCGAGCTCTAATTTAGATGCAGGTTCACCTTGTCCGAACAGCCA
>Ga0265798_10004467_pt1 | contig 19252 bp, 5 predicted proteins | sample P3T30metagenome_FD_192430 | JGI IMG/M metagenome (GOLD analysis project Ga0265798, IMG submission 192430) | Plant litter microbial communities from East Loma Ridge, Irvine, California - P3 T30 | ecosystem: Environmental > Terrestrial > Plant litter > Unclassified | place: USA: California... | reverse complement strand
GACCTGGCGGTGATCTAAAAGGTCAATGCGAAAACACCGCTGAACGGGCTGCGCTTCATTGTCGACCACGCGGAGACCGTCACCGACGCCCAGCTGGCGCGCATCAAGAAGCTGCGTGGCGGCATCGCAGTCCAGGACCGCATGCACTATCAGGGTGAAGCCTATTGGAAGCGCTATGGCGCGCAGGCGCGCCAGATGCCGCCGATTCGCAAGATGCTGGACATGAGGATCCCGGTCGGCCTGGGTACCGATGGCACACGGGTGTCGAGCTATAACCCTTGGCCGTCGCTGTATTGGGCCGCTACTGGCAAGACCGCTGGCGGCATGTTGACCTGGCAGGCGAGGGATGTGCCTAGCCGCTATCAGGCCCTGAGGCTGATGACCTCGGGCTCGGCCTGGATGAGCGGCGAAGAAAAGCTCAAGGGAACGATCCGGCGCGGCCAGTACGCCGACTTCGTGGTCTTGCCTCAAGACTATTTCACGATGGAGGCGGAAGGCATCAAGCGCCTGGAGAGCCTGTTGACCGTGGTGAACGGCAGGGTGGTTTACGGCGCCGGCCCCTATTCGCCGCTGAATCCGCAACTGCCGCCGGTGTCTCCGGCGTGGAGCCCGGTGGCTGTCTACGGCGGCTACCAGCACCGCTGAGGCTTGACAACCGTAGCTTGTGTAAGCATGGCGCGCCCACGATCACCAATGAAAAGTCACAACGAACTGGAGATATCAAATGGACATCATTACGCATCACGGGCAAGGCAAGCTGCAGCAGATTATCGAGGTTGGATCGCATCGCCTGACGGCGGATGCGTCGGTTGAGGCCGTGGCGAAGCGACCGGCCCAGAGCCTCACGACCTGTTGGCGGCAGCATTGGGTGCATGTACCGCGCTGACTGTAACGATGTATGCGCGGCGAAAGGGTTACCAGCTTGACGATGTGAACGTGCACATCAGCCATGCTCAGCAGGACAATTCCTATGTATTTCATCGGCGTATTCATTATGTAGGCGAACTGAGCGGCGAGGAGAGGGCGCGCCTTACCGACATTGCCAACAAATGTCCTGTGCATAAGACGCTCACAGGAACGATACAAATCGTGACTATCGAAGCGGTCAAAGCCAGCTGAGAGGAGAATCTCATGCTTGAAGTACGTAAAAGCGCAGATCGCGGCCGCGCACATCACGGTTGGCTGAAATCGAGCCATTATTCTCATTTGCAGACTATTTCGACACCCGGCACAGCGGCTTCGGTCCGCTTTTGGTAATCAACGAAGATAAAGTGGCGCCTAGCTGCGGCTTCGGTACCCATGGCCATCGAGACATGGAAATAATTTCTTATGTGCTCGACGGTACCTTGGCGCATGAAGACAGCATGGGTAACGGATCAGCATTGAGGTATGGCGATGTTCAGCGGATGAGCGCCGGTACCGGCGTCAGACACAGTGAGTTCAATCATTCCTCGGATGAGCCAGTGCATTTCCTTCAGATTTGGATCGAGCCAAAGTTCAAAGGTATCGCTCCTAGCTACGAGGAGCGACACTTTGATGTTGCTTCGAAGACGGGGCAACTCCGACTGACCGTATCTCCAGATGGCCGTGACGGCTCGGTTACCGTCAATCATGACGCCTGTTTGTATGCCAATATCCTTGGTGGCACGGATACGATCGAGTAGTTGTTAAAGCCTGGCCGGATTGCTTACGTTCACGCGGTCCGCGGCTCTGCATGCGTTAATGGTGTGCAGCTGGCAACCGGGGATGCTTTAAAGCTCGTATCGGATCTTGTCACCATCCGAGACGCCGTAGCCGCTGAAGTTCTGTTATTCGATTTACCAGCCTGACAGGGTTGTGTGCAGGTAGGTGACGCTTGCACAGGAGCTGAAAGGATCGTCAGCCTGAGCTGAACGCAATATTCGCATAATCTATATTATGTTAAATGCGGTATGTGCATCAATCCGGTCTGGTCGATGCACCCGAAGGAATACCGCCCTTCGATTTCACCTACGTCGCACTCCAGAGCACCGCCGACGCATCGTCCGCAGACTTCACTGCGCGTGTCGCAGTTCCTGTGCAATTGGATTCGTAGTTCCGTAACTTGTCGAGTTGCGCCTCGAGGCCAAACTCGATGCACGCCTCCACCAGCGCTGCGTCGGTGTACAAGCCATAAAGATCGACCAGTCGATAAAAGCCATCCGTCATCACCAACACGCTGGCATCATCTGCGACACTGATGCTCCTCAGTCGGACCTGGAACGGTCCATTCGGTTCGAGACACAGCACACCGGGCGCTGGCGCGGTGTTTTGCGATTCGCGGCGAGTGCGCAGCATTGGCAGCATGCGTTCGCGCCGATGTAGCGGATCATCGACACCTTCCGCCTTCAACGTGGCGATGCAATCTTGCAGAATGGCTTCCTGCGGGTTGACGAAAGGATCCGGATCGATGCAGGTCCCTGTGGCGGTGTACAGCAAGGTTTTGCAGTCACCAAGGCTGTACAGCGTCGCGTGCGTGGCGCCGTCCTGGTGTGACATCCTCAGCCAGGTCATCGCTGCAATTGGCCAGGCATGCAACGGTATGTCCTGACCGGCTGTCAGATGCTTGAACCGGGTTCTGACATCAGCGATCGCGATCCAGACGCATTCCTGCTGGTTGCGCCCTGGTTGCAGCGCTTTCTGCAAGGCCGCAGCAAACGCATGGACAAACCAGGCGACATCGCCCTGACGTTCATCGATGTAGTCGCGGTTGGCCACGGATGAGCCACCGTCGATGACGACAATGTCGGTCACTCCCGCAGAAGTGAACACCGCAACGTGGTCATCATTCCGCAGAGAATCCGGGCGGGCACCCGCGCATATATGCTCAATTCTCATCATGAAGTGTCTATTTGATTATTGCCTGAACTCTACCCCTGCTGAATCCGGGGGACAAGCAGTTAAAGATCGACAAATATCTCACTCGACAATATATTCCCTAATGTCGAGTTAATTGCAGTGCCGTTCTTGCAGCCATCAAGTCGCTGAACCAGTCCCGAGTCCATGAACATGCATGTGTTCGCACCAGCTAGGAATCGTGCATTGGTATTCCGGGGCCGCGACGAGTCCCTGCTCCAGCGATCAAGAATGCATGAGGCCCGATCGCTGGAGCTGCTCTTGTTTCAGCGTGTGCTCAGAAAGCGTAGCTCAAGCGCCCCGTCACCTGCCACGACGACTGGCCTGGCAGAATTTCCTTAAGCGCGCGCCCTGCCGTGATGTTGCCCTGCCAGGCCTGCTGCAGCTGGAAGTCGATGGCGGCGCCGACCGATGTGACCGACTGATGCATCAAGCCCATGGTGCGCACCTCGCCGTAGTCCGAAAATACCGAGGCATCGATGCTGTCGCTCAGCGCCCGGTGAAACTCGAGATTGACCAGATAGCCGCGATCGCCCGACAGTGCCCCTACTTCGTAGCCACGAACCGAGCCGATGCCGCCGACCTGGAACAGCAGCGATGGCGCCAGAACGGCCACGTTTGTATCCTGGATCACGCCACGCAGCACGAGGTAGTTGTTGCCACCCATCGATTCGACCCAGCTGCCCCGGAACTGGCGCAAATTGAAGCTGCGTTCCGGCGTAGCCAGCGCCTGCTCGCGCGCATGGGTAGCGGTGACGGACAAGCTGACGTTGCGGCCATCCCAGGTGCCGGTCGCGGTAGCGCCCAGCGTCTGGTTGTCGATCTCCGTGTGACTGAGCGCGAGGTCGCCGATCTGGTTGTCACTGCGTGTTTTGCCAAGCGTTCCGGCCAGATCGATCCACCAGGCGCCGCTGCGCCACAGTGACTGGGCCATACCGAGCTGGAGCGACTTCGACTTGCCGTTGATGTCCAGTGCGCGGTACGGCCCCGCCACCACGTCGGTAATGCCCTGGCTATAGGAAGCGGTCAAGCGCCCACCCATGCGGTTGACCGGCACGGCATACGACAGCGCACCGGATGTCGCGCCGCGCGTGCGGGCCACGTACAGTGACAATTTGTCGCCGATGCCGAACGGGCCATTCAGCGCGGCGTCGATGCCGACCTGCGCTGTGCCGACGCTGCGTGGTCCCTCGTTGTTGACGAAGGCGCGCGCCTGATAGCGCGCCGGTTCCTTCAACTTGAGCAGCAGATCGGTCGCTCCCACGCTACTGCCAGGCCGCAGGCTGGCTTCGACCCGCAGCTCACCGCCGCGGTTAAAGCGCAGGATACGGTCTTCCAGCACGCGCGTATCAAGGGTGCGGTCCTGGAAGTCCTGGAACACGCCCGTGACGGCATCCTGGCGCGTGTACCCTGCTCCCTGCAGCGCAATCTGCTCGAGGCGTGCTTCTACCAGCCGCACGCGGACCACGCCATTCTCGATCTTCTGGGCACCGATCACGGCGCGCGCAGTGACAATCCCCTGTTTGCGGTAGAGCGCGTTGACGTCCTCGACCATCCTGGCGAGCCCGGCGAAATCGACTTCGCGTCCGACATAGCGCGCCGCGATGCCCTGCAAGTCTTGCTGCGTGAGGAACGTGCTCGGCTCGAACAGGACCTCGTTCAGCACGAAGCGCACGCCGCTCGACGGCACGGGGGCCGCCGCTTGCGGCCCGGCCAGATCGATGTCAGCGGGGCGCTCCGTGCGCAGCTTCTGTTCCTCGAGATAGCGGCGGCGCTCTTCTGCCTGCCGCAGCAGTGCGCCCGGGTCGACCTGGGCCGGCGCCAGCTGGGCAAAACTTGGCGCCGCACTCCCGGCCAGCAGCGCTGCACACGCTAACAGGCGCAGAGGCGATGGCAGTCGGGATGAGCGGGACAGCGGTATGTTCATGTGTGGTGTCTGTTGCATCATGGTGATGTTGCGCGGCTGGTTGCCGCAAGTTGGATGTCGCCGGTTTGTACGGCCGTCAGTTCGTCGCCCCAGTTTACGACCGGCGTGTCGGCATTTTCGCCGTCGAATTGCGGTCGCGCTTGTTCATTGAAACGCTTGAAGGCCGACTGGGCGTCCTGTGCCGGCGCGTCGCGCAGGTGGGCCTGGCTGCCATCGATTCCTCGTACGGCGCTGGCGCCGTAGTACAGGATTGCGCTGGAGACGCGGCTGTCCTGGTGGTTCGGCGCAATCAGGCGATATTGCGGCGCATACTGCGTCGCATATGCATCGGTCGCGTAGTACACGCCGTTTTGCGCCAGCGTGAAACCGAACGAAGGCTGGACCAGCTGCAGCAGCGAGCCGGGCACGGTTGCCGGACTGGTGTTGTTCATGTACATCCGGCCCGACGGGTTGGTGAACCACATCGTCCCGACGATATAGGCACTGGCAAAGCTGTTCGCATCGGCCGTCGTGTTCAGGATGGCGTTTTGCGCCATGAAGCGTGGGAAACGGGTGCCGTTGGGCGCGTCGATGTCCAGCGTGACGCGGTCGGCGACGCCGCCGCGGTAGCCGGTGAGGTCGAATTCAAGCGGCGAAGCGGCATTGCTCCTGACCTTCATTGCGACCGAGCCGGCGCCGATGGCAAGCTTGCCGTTGTCGACCACCAGGTCCATCGTCAGTGTCCCCGGTGTGCTCGCGCTGACCGATGCGGCATGCAGCGAACCGATGCGTATGCCCGTATCAGCTGTCAGATCGGCAGCACCCACTGCGCGCAGGTTGACGATGTCGATGTTGCCACTCGAACGAATCAGGGCGTCGCCACCCACCAGCAGCGTGTTCCCGCTGACGTCACCCACCGGATCGATGCGCACATTGCGCCCGGCGCTGGCCTGGTCGAAGACGAAGCTGCCGGCCTTGACCTGCACATTGCCTTTTGCCGTCAGCATGCTGCCGCTGTGGCCCTGGAAGACACGTGCCACCGTCGCTGTCAGGTCGCCTCCGGCAGCCAGGCGGTTGTAGCGGATGTCGACTGCATCGGCCTGCAGTTGCAGATCGGCTTGCGCCGCGACTTCGCCCAGGGCCATGGCCGCGCCCTGCAGACGCACGTCGCCGCTGCTGTCGATGGCCATGGCAGACAGCACGCCGCCCGCATGCACGGTCAGGTCGGCGCCATTGCCAGCGCCGCCGACCGTGACCGTGCCCAGCGTGGCGTTGCCGCCGGCGTCGAGGCCGGTGTCGCTGCCCGACACCAGCGTCGCAATGGCGAGTGCCCCACCCGTGCGCACACGCGTCGTACCGGCCGATGCCAGCTCGCCGATGCGGGCATCGCCCTGTACTGTGAGCGTCGTACTGGCGGCGCGCAGGATGTCGCCATCCAGCATGGCGCCGTCGATGCCCAGCGTGGCGTCGACCCCGGCCGCGATGGTGCCGAAGCGGGCACTGTCAGCCCGCAGCGCAAACTGGCGCCCGGCCGTGGCTGTGCCCAACTTGCTCTGGCCACCCGTGACAACCAGCATGTCGCGACCGGCGTCGGCGCTGCCAAGCAGGAGCGTCGCCCCACGCAGCGCGATGTCGCCGCTGGCGGTGACCGTACCCAGCGTCTGCGCGCCGCCGCTGGTCAGTGCCAGGTCGGCCGGCTGCGCAGAGCTGCCGGCATCGACTCGCTGCACGGTCGCCGTGGTGCCGGCGATCAGGTTGGCGCTGCCGCCGGACGTCAGCTGTCCGATGTTCAGTGCGCCCCTGGCATTCACCGTCGTCGCCCCGCGCACGGTGGCCCGTGTCAGGACTGCGTCGCCCTGCACCGTCGCCGCCAGGGAGTTAGCATCGAGTGTGGCGATGGCCAGCTTGCCGGACCCGGTGGCAATCCCGGCATCGCCATTGACTGCCAGCGTGCCGATATCGGCCGCGCCGGCGTCAAGGCTGAATTGTCCCAGCACACGCGCCGCCGTCATTCCGGCATGGCCGTCGACGACGACCTGCATATCGCGGCCTGCCTGCGCCGTGTCTAGCGTCAGCGAGGCGCCGCGCAGCGCGATGTCGCCGCTGGCGGTGATGGCGCCCAGCGCTTGCGCGCCACCGCTGCGCACGGCCAGATCGGCCTGTTGCGTCTGCGTACCAACGGTGACTTGCTGCAAGGTGGCCGTGGTGCCTGCGTCAAGTCTTGTGTTGCCGCTGGAAGTGAACCGGCCAATGGTCAGCGCACCCTTGGTGGCGACCGCCGTCGTGCCACGCACCGTCGCCTGTGCGAAGGTCGCATCGCCACCGACGCTGGCAACCAGGCTGCCTGCGTCGAGCGTGTCGACGGCCAGATCGCCGCCGCTGGCGAAACTGGCAGCGCCGCCCGCCGCCAGGGCGCCGACATTGGCCGTCCCGGTGTCAAGGTCGAAGCGGCCCAGTGTACTTGCCTTCTGGATCTGCGCATGGCCGTCGACGACGACTTGCATGTCGCGGCCTGCCTGCGCCGTGTCCAGCGTCAGCGCGGCGCCGCGCAGCGCGATGTCGCCGCTGGCGGTGATGGCGCCCAGTGCTTGCGCGCCGCGGCTGGTAATCGCCAGATCGGCCGGTTGCGCCTGCGCGCCGACGCCGACCTGCTGCAGCGTGGCCGTGGTACCAGCGTTGAAACTGGTCGTGCCGCCGGAATGCCACTGTCCCACATCCAGCGCGCCAGCTGCGGCCATCGTGGCCGTGCCACGCACGGTGGCGCGGGCCAGGCTGGCGTCGCCCATGACCGTTGCCGCGAGGGTGCCGGCATCGAGGGTCATGACATCCAGCTTGCCGCCGGTGGTTGCAAGGCGCATGTCGCGCCCGGCCTGGAGCGTGCCCACTCGGGCGGACGCGGCGCGCACGGCCAGGTCGCGGCTGGCGCTTGCATCGTCGAGCACCAGGGCGCGACCGCTGCGAACATCCAGTGTCGACTGGCGCGTGACCGTGCCGACGCTGGCAGTACCGATCGTCGCGTCGCTGCCGGTGATCACGGTTGCATCGCCGCCCGACACCAGGGTGGCGATGCCGAGGGTCGTGCCGGCATGCAGGGTGCTGGCGCCGTCCACGTCGATGCGGCGCACGGTGAGTTCTCCCTGCGCATCTGCCGCCAGCGTGCCCGTTGCCAGGCTGTCACCGCGCAATGCGCCTGCCGTCGTGGCAAGGCTGGCGTCGCCGCCGGCCTTGATGCGTCCGAAAGCGATGTCGGCAGCGCGCAGACGGAGACCGGCGCCGGCTTGTGCGTTGTCCACCTGCGCCATGCCAGCAGCAGCGGCCCGCAGGTCGCCCCCTGCCTGCAAGGCAGTGGCACGCAAGCGGCCGCTGGCATCAATATCGAGGTCACCGCCTGCCGTGGCCGAGGCCAGGACGATATCGGTCCCGCGTACATCGGCGTCGTTTGTCGTCGACAGCGTCTTGATGTCGACGGCGGCGGCGCCGTGAATGCTGGCGTTGCCGCCCGCTGCCAGCGTATCGACGGCCAGGTCGCCCGCGGCCGTCAGCGCGACGGCGGCGCCGCTGATCTGAAGGGCGTCCAGCGCCGCGCGGGCATTGATGTCCACCCTGCCCTGCACCGCCTCGACCAGCGAAGCGCGCGTATTGCTCCACAAATCCAGATGCAGGTCGCCGCTGGCAGTGCGTGCGGCCAAGCCGGCGGCGCGGATGCCGAGCATGGCGCCAGCTTCACCAATGCCACCGGCAGCGCCAAGGCTGCGCAGCGTGAGCGCACCGCCCTGGCCGGGTATGCCAGTTGCCAGCACATTGATGCCGGCCTGCGCCGCCAGGATCCGGCCCACCGCCTTGATGTCGACCGTGGCGCCGCTGACGCGCGCCAGCACGGCGTTGCCCGCAGTCGTGCTGATGCCAATCGCGGTGCCGGCGCTGATGCTGCTGCCAGCCGCCATGTCGAGTGCGGCCGCGCTGATCTCCACCCCGTTCACGGCCTCGAGTTCGTCCTCGACGCGTGTGACGCCATCGGAACTGGTCCTGATGCCGTCGCGCGATACGACGTGGCCCAGGGTCAGGTCGCCGCCGGCAGCAAACAGGATGTCGCTGCCGCTGGCGGCGCCCACCGTGGTGTCGCCAGCGCGGATGGCGATCGCGCCCCCGGCCGTCAAGCTGTTGGCAGCCAGTGCGCCGGCCGCGCCGAGCTCGATCTTGCCACCGGCAGAGAGCGTACCGATGGTCAGGCGGTCGGCGAAGTTCGGACCGTATACATGGATGTCGCCGCCGGCGCTGCCGCCGAACACGCCCGACGCCATCATGTCACCGGTGCTGATGCGCAGCGGATTGGCCGCCATGCCCAGATCCCTGGCTGCATTCAGTACAATGTCATGGCCACGAATGGTCAGGCCCGCATTCTGGTTGGTGGCGAGGATGCTGCCCAGCGGCGCGTACAGCCGGACAAGGTTGCCAGCTGCGATGCTGCCCACAAGCATGTCATCGACCGGCGTCCTGAGGAAGATCGATTGACCGGCTGTTGCCAACTGCAGCATGCCGCCGGCCTGGTAATTCAGTGGATTGGCTGCCGTGCCCAGATCGCCACTGCCGCCGGTCAGGCGCACGTCGCCGCCAGCGATGATCTGCACTGGCGACAAGGCAGCGCCGCCGGCACCGGTCGCGGCCACTATGCTTTGCGGTGCAGTCAGTGCCACGTCCGTGGTCGCGCTCACATGGTCGATCTGCAGGTCGCGGTTGACACCGCTGCCTTGCAGGTAGACGGCGCCGCCCTTGGCATTGACCTTGATGGCGCCGGTGGCGTCGATGAACAATGGTGAGGTCTGCGCCAGCTGGAAACCGGTGAGCTTGATGCCGGCCGGTTCCTTGCCGAATTCGTAGACCACGGTGCGGCCCTGGGCATCGACGCCGGTGACCTTAATGTCGCCGGGCGCCTTGGCCAGGCCGAGCGCCGCCTTCTGGATGGTGCTCAGTGCGCCGCTGGTCAGTTCCGCCAGCGAGATATTGACCACCGGCGCCAGTTTGCCGATTGCGGCGCTGGTATCGATGCTGATGGCATGCCCGATGATGTTCGGCGTGGCGCCGCCGACCTGCTGCGACGGCGTTGGTTCGAGCGCCGAGCGGCTGATGGAATACGAGAGCTGGGCTTCGTTCCAGACCGCGTTCTTGGTCAGCTCGGCGATCTGGCCGCTCGACGCGGCAAACGTGAATTGCCGGTTGTAGCGGGTGAAATCGGTCAGGCTTTCCCAGCCCGCGCCATAGCCCGGGTTGAGGGCCAGCGCGTCGCCCAGTGCCTGACGCGCGCCCTGGTACTGGGCATTGGCATAGTCCGCGATCTCGGCTTCAGTGACCTTTTTCTTCAGGACCGCCGAAACCAGCGGCTTCAACAGCGCGATGGCTGCGGTGTCGAGCACCAGTGCGCCACCGGCGTCGAGGCTGCCGCGCTGGCGCAGGTCCCAGAATTTCTGGTAGTCGCGCGCCACCTGGGCTTCGAAGGCCACCACCGAGGCATCGGCACGGGTGCCGGTCTCGGCGCCGCGGTCTGCGGTGAGCTTGAGCGCGTCCCACACCTGCTTGACCTGGGCATTGCTCAGGGTATTGGCCGCAGTCTGGCCGCGCGCATCGTAGATCGTGCCATTGGTGACTGCGATATCGACGTCGCCGTTGCCGGTCGAAGCGATTTGCGCCACCAGCAGGTCGCCGCCGACCTGACGCAGCTTGATGTCGCCGTGGGCCGCGATATTGACGACGCCACCGAGCGCGCCGTTGATACCGGGATTGCCGATCGCGCTGATGACCATCGGCGCGCTGTCGTTGCCGACCGAGCCGCGGCTGCTGGACAGGGTGATGTTGTTGCCACTGACGTTGGCCGCGCCGGTGTTCCCGGCCAGCAGTGCATCGCCTGCGGTGATGCGCACGTCGCCGCGGTTGCCGGTCGCACCGGCCGTCACGGTGCCGATGGTCGCACCATTGGCAAGGTCGAGGTAGATGCCGGCAGCGCCGGCGCTGGCATTGAGCACCCCGTTGTCGGCCAGCGTGGCGCTGATCGCCTGCTGGCTGGTGCCGATGCCCTGGCCGGCGTTCAGGGTCAGGTCCCTGGTTGCCAGGTTGCTCTTGGCCGACTGGGTGAGCGCCGTGCCGGCATCGATGGTGGTGGTGCCGGTCGGGTTGATGACCTGCCCTGCCAGCTGCACCGCCGCGTTCGACTTGATGGAGACGCTGCCGCTGGTATTGCCGGAGAAATCGATCTTGATCGGGTTGTCGGCTTTGACCGAGCTGGTCAAGGTCAGCTTGGCACCGGTGACGTAACGGTATTCCCACCAGCCGCGGTAGGGGTTGGTCGAGGCATTGGTTTGCAGGAAGCCGTAGTTGCACTCGCCTTGGTAGTTGGCCGAGTCGCAGCCGCCGTAGCCGAACCAGTGCGAGGTGGTGCGCGTGTCGCTGCCGCTGATGGTTTCCTTGAACACCGGTGCACCCGCGCTGCCCATGACGACGCCGCCGCTCGACTGGGTCCAGGGGTTGTTGGGGTTACCATCGAATTTCCAGTTGCTGGCGATGACGGTCCACCCGCCGTTGGCGTAGGTGATGTCGCGGCTGAGTGTCGCGGTATTGGTCCACTCCCAGCGCGCATTCTCGGTCGGCTGATAGTTCGCTGCGCTCTGGCCGCTGCCGCCGCCGACCGCGACCAGCTCGTCGGCGGTCTGGCTCACCGAACCCTGGTAGGTCTGGACGCCCGCGCCCGGGGTGTAGGTGTACAACACATGCTTGGGCGCCGTTGGCGAATGGTCGATGATCTCGACCTTGCCGACCGTACCGGCCAGCAGCGCGCCGCTGCCCGCACCGACATCCTGCAGCTTCAGGGTGTAGCCCGTCTGGTTGTCGATATTGACCTTGCCGAAGCCGCCGTTGACATGGATATTACCGAGCGGATTGGTGCTGAGGATCTGCCCATTGAGAAGCACCGAACCGCCACCCGAAGAAGCGCTGACGTTGTCCAGAATGATCTGCTGGGTCACGACGTCGAAGGTGGCGCCGATCGGCGAATCGCCGATGGACACCAGACCCAGCAACTTGGGATCGATCTTGTGGCTGGCCGCGCCCCTGCCCGCCCGGTAGGCGGCGGTGACGTCGGCGAACATGCCCGCCAGCGATGCCGGCAGGCTCACCGACCAGTCGGTTGGCTGGCCGGCGGTGATCTTGCCATTGACGTCGATGTACTTCGCCACGATGGCGACCTTGCTCCCGAAGATGATCGAACTGGCCGCGCTGCCGGACAGGTCGGCGCCGCTGTAGCTGGCCACTTCCTTCGTCAGCGACTGCATCGGCACCATCGGAATGTAGGAATCGCCCTGGTTTGAAATGGCGAGCGATTGTCCGATCGGACTGAGGCTGTTGGCAACGCCCTGGGTATCCTGGTGACGGAAGCCGGAACCGTAGAAAATCAGGCTGTAGTTGCTGCCTGCGGCGTCGCCCGCACGGTGCACGAAGCTGCGGTTGAAGGCTTCGGTATTGGTGCCGAACGCGGCTGCGTTCTGGATCGAGCTCGCAAAATACGAGATCGCCAGGTCGGCCGATGGCAGTGCCAGCGCCGGATTGTTGCCTGGCCAGACCATGGCCTTTTGCCATTCTGCGTAAGGATTGCTGCCCGCATAGTACGGACCGTGGCTGTCCGCGAACTGGGCAACGAAGACCGCGTTCGGGGCGTCGATGTTTACCTGCTGGCCCAGCACCTGGGCGTTCTGGCCGACCGAACCGGTCTTGTTGACCAGGTCGATCCTGCCGCCCAGGTTGGTGATGGCGCCACCCAGCATCATGGCCGGGCCGTAGCCGACGCCGCCAACGTGGCCGGTGTAGTTGTTCTGGACCGAGATCGTCGGCACCTGGCCGGCGCCGCTCTCGGTCAGGTGCATCTGGTTGGCGAGCGCGGTACTGCGGCCGGCGGTGCCGGAGAACAGGATTTCGCCGCCGGGGGTATTCGGAATCTGGACCGAATCGAGCACCAGGTAGTCGGGGCTGTTGTTGATGACCTGGATGGTCGGTGCGCCATATGACGACAGCGCCCCCTTGCCCTGCAACGTAGCGGCATTGACGGTCACGGTGCCGCCGGCGGCGTAGAGCGCGCCGATGTTGATGGCGCCGACCGGCTGGGTGGCAACGCCCGACAGCATCAGACCTTGCGTGGCCGGATCGGCGAAATGGGCCCGCACATAGGCTGCCGCGTCGAACTGGGGCACGAAGGCAACCGTGGTCGGCGCGCTGTTGGCCGATTGCGTATACCGGCTGCAGTAGATGCCGCTGTCCTGACAATTTTCGATGGTGATGCGCAGGTCGTGGAAAATGCCCGCGTTGACGTCGCCGTTGATGGTGACGTTCGCACTGGACGGCGTGCTAGTCGAACTATTGCCTGTGGTGACCGGGATGAAACCAAGCTCGTAGCCGTGACCCGTGCCGTTGGCGAGCGCATTCGAGGCGCCCTGCCAGGCGCCCACGACGGCGTTCTGCGCGCTCTCGACGGTGGCGCCGCTGGCGATGTCGAGGGTGGCGTTGCTGGTCAGCGTGGTCGCGGCATCGGCCAGCGGCACCGCCACCAGGCCCTGCACGTATCCCTGGGCATTGGCATTGCCTGTGAGGACGGTGTTGAAGTCGCCGCTCGGGTCCTTGCCTGCGGTGATGTCGAGGTTGCCAAAGGCACGGATGCGGGTGTTGCCGCCGCCGATGCGCACGTTCTGGTTGGCAGTGATGGCGGTGCCGGCATCGGCGCTTCCGACTGCGGCCAGGCCGTGGGTTTCGACATAGGCCGCATTGCCCGCAGCCGCGTTGACGTAGGAACCGATGCCGATGCCTGCCAGACTGTTGAGCTGGTTGGCCAGGCCGGTAGCGACGTCGCTGTTCAGGTTGGCCGTGGTATGGGATGCCACTGCGGCGCCGGCGATCGCGCCGCCGGTACCGAGCACCACCCGGTCGGACACGCTCATGTTGTTGGCCGCGCGCAGCAGCAGACTGTAAGGTGAGCCGGTGGCACTCGGACCGCTGTTGATGGCCACGCGGTCGCCCAGTCGGACATTGGTGTGGGCGGTGATGACGGTGTTGCTGCTGGCCGCCGCCGCATTGAAAACGCCGCCGCCGGCGCCGCTGGCGCTGTCGCCGCGGCTGCCGGTGCCGTTGTCGAACAGGTTGTCGGCCAGGACCTGCACATTGCTCATGGCATCGAGCTTGCTGTCGTTGCCGACCGTCGCGCCCACGGTCACGTTGGCCGTGTGGCTGGCACTGGCGCCGCTGCCGCCGACCAGCGAGGCGTTGAGCGAATTGGCACGGTCGTAATGCGAGTCGATGTGGTCGGCGCTGACGGTAATCGCGCCGGCGTGCACACTGGCGCCGCTGCCGATGGCTGCGTTCACGTCGGCATAGCCGCCCGTGCTGGCGACCGAGGCATTGCCCGCGATCACGCCACCAGCGGCAGCCACCGCCATTGCCGTGTTGGCATCCACGCCCGAGGCGTTCACCTGCAGGTAACCGGCGCGGGTAGCGCTGGTGACGGCATTATTGCCCAGCGTGGCCGTGGTCGTCATGTGGTCGCCCTTGCTGCCCGAACTGGCGCGTGCGACAGCGCCGCTGGCAGCCACCAGACCGGCGCCGGCGACGCCGGTCGCGGCTGCCTCCTGGCGACTGTCGTTGGTGGCGACGATGCTGACATTGCCATCCGGCAGGCGCACACCGTTGCCGATGGCCGCATTGACGCGGGTATGGTTGGTGGCCACCGATTCGGCCCCTGCACCCGCCGCCAGCAGGCCGCCGGCAGCGCCGGTGGACCTGGCCTCGACGGTGTTGCCGCTGGCCGGCGCGCTGGATGTGGCTTGCACGGCCAGCAGGTTGAAGCCGGCCACGCTGCTGCTGTTGCCAAGAGTGGCGTCGACGCTGCTGCGCTTGTCGGCGTGGCTGACCACGATGCCGACCGCGGCGGCGCCGAGCGCGGCGCCGACACCATCGGTCGCAACGGTCGAATTGTCGGCGGCCGCCACGCGCATGTCGCCGCTGGCGGTGCCCGTGAACACGCCGTCGGCATGGGCTGTCACCGTGTTCTGGATTAACGCGTCTGACACTGCGGCGCCCAGGCCCACCAGGCCCAGGCCACCCGCGTAGGTGGTCACCGACGACGATTCGCCGGTGCTGCCGTCCAGTGCCAGCGCATGCACGTCAATGCTGCCCGCGCGCACGGTTGCCGCCTCGATCGACGCGGCGACGTTGCTGTACACGCGCGACACGCCGACCGCGCCGCCCGCGCCCAGCACGGCCGATGCACCGGCTGCGCCGGCCAGGTTGCCGGTCGAGGTACTGGCTTGCGCCGCCACCGTCACGGCCTTGCCGTTGACGCTGCCGCCAACGATGCGGGCGGTTACCGCATCCGGCGCGAGCCCGTTCACGGCTGCCTTGACGTCGAAGCCCGGGGCCGCGCGCTGGCCCGGCTGGGTATTGGCCGCCTGGCCGCCCGCTGGCGCCGTGCTCAGCGCATTCACCTGGCTCAGGGTACCGCTGTTGTCCTTGTCGAGTTCGGCGCCTGCAGCGCCGGTGGCGCCGCTGCCGACCACCAGCACGCCGAGCGCGCCGCCGATGCCAAGGGTCTGGCCAGCGCCGCCGCTCAGGCCCGTCATGTCGATGCGCTTGTCGCTGCTGGCCTTCACGCTGACGTTGGCGGCACTGTCGACGGCGCTGTTGAGAATTTCGCCGGTGACGCTGCTCTTGACCACCACCATGTTGGCGGCCGCGCCCACGCCGGCGCCGGCGGCCACGGCGACCGCGCCGGCGACGGGCTTGATGCGGATATTTTCGCGCGCATCGACCGTCACCGCACCGAGCGCGACTGGCAGCAGGCCGCTGCCGGTACGGTCACCTGTCACGACCACATTGCCGCTCGCATCGGTGACGCTGGTGGCGGCCGGCGCCGCCGGGGCCACGGCACTCGTGGCCACATTGTAGATGCCGGCGCTGGTGCTGTTCTGGACCACCGTGACGGCGGCGGTGCCGGCCACGCCGGCGGCGCCTGCCAGCGTACCGCTGGCCACGGTGGCATTGAAATCGCTTTGTGTCAGCGCCGTGACCGACAGTGCGCCGCCCAGTTGCAGCGTGGTGCTGCGCGTCGCCGCGTTCTTGTTGCCGACGTGGGCATCGGTCGTGGCATCGGCCACGCCGACGCCGACCGCGCCGCCCATCCCGGCCACCCCGGCTGCCGCTGAAATGGCCAGCATGTTGTAGGCGCTGCTGCTTCTGGCGTCGACCGCCAGGCTGTCCGCGGTGACCTTGCCACCTTCGAGATAGGCCGTGGTGGCGCCACCGAAGATGGTGACGGCGCCGGTGGCCGTACCGGCGACCAGGCCGCCGGCGAGGCCGGAGACGATGTCGGCAGTGGCCTGCGAGGCGCGCGCCTGCACCTTGACGGCGCCGACGCTTGGCGCCAGGGTCAGGGTGCGGCGCGTGATCGTGGTCGTGGTCACTTGTGGCGCCCCGCCTTCTTCGGGCCCCTGGCTGCCCACCGCGCCGCCCGCGACGGTCGTGACGGTCTCGATCGGCGCTGTCTCGGTGCGCGTGGCGGCAGTGCCGATCGTGGCGTCGGTGACATACGCGCTGGTGTTGCGGTCACTGCGGCTGCTTGAGGCCGCGCCCGTGGCGGCGCCCTTGCCGCCGGCCGCGCCCAGCGCGAAATTGCCGGCAAAGCCGTGGCTGGATGCCAGCACATTGACGTCGGCGCCAGCCGCAGGGCCTGTCAAGGTATTGACCCTGGCGCCGTGGATGAAGGCCTGCGTCTCGCCACCCAGCAGGTTGATCACCGGGACCACGGCCACGCCCACGGTGCCGACGCCCAGCGAGACCGCGTTGTTGTTGACGCTCTGGTGCGAGGACGCGCTGACGGCCAGGCCGCGCACGGCCAGTTGCGTTTCCGACAGATCGGCCGCGATGGCCGCCGGCGCCCGGATAACGGAGACGTCGACCGGGTGCGCCAGCGTGCCGCTGTTGACGCTGATGGTATCGTTGGCGTCGCGGGCACCCGCGTCCAGCGTGGTGCTGGCGCCATCGACATAGGCACGGACGCTGCCGTCGATCTGGTTGAAGGCGCTGGAAGCGCCGATGCCGGCGCTGCCGCCAATGCCCAGGGCGCCGGCGATCACCGACGCCTTGTCATCGGCGCCTGCCAGCACGCCGATATTGTTCGCCGCCTTGACCCTGGCGCCGGCATCGATGAAGGCGCTGACATCCTTGGCGACGATGTTGGTAACCACCGAACCGCCGACCCCGCCCGTGCCGCCGCCCGCGCCGGCCGCGGCGATGGTGCGGATGGTGCTGGCCGAATCGGCCTTGACCAGCAGATTGTTCACGTCCAGGCCCGCGCTGCCGGCTCTGGTCCCTGACACGCGCGCCTGCGCGGTCTGGGTATGGCCGGCGCCGCCGACCAGGTTGACCGCCAGCGACAACCCGGCCGCGGCGGTGCCACCGACTGCGCCGGCGCCCGCCAGCGAATCGATGCTGGCCTTGTCTGCGGCCGTGACCCTGACATCGGCCCTGCCGCCATCCACTTGCGCATCGAGCAGATCCGCATAGGTCTTGTTGGCGATGCGGTTGGTCGAGCTGGAACCGGCGCCACCGACACTGCCGCCGGCGCCCGCCACGGACACCGACTCGATCTGCGCCGTGCTGCTGCCGGCAATGTCGAGCCGGCGCGCAGCATGGATGCTGCTGTCGTCCGCACGCGCGGTGACGGTGGTGGCGATGGCGTTGTCAGCCACGCCTGCGCCGAAGCCGGCATCCTTGCCAACCCCGACCGCACCGGCCAGCGATGCGATGGACGAACTGTCGGTCGCGCTCACGTCGATGCTGCCGTGGGCGGCGTCGGCGGCGGCCGTCACGCTCGCGTCCTGCAGTTCGGCACTGGCGACGTTGCCCTTCATGCCGATCTCGTTGAGCGTGATCGAACCTGCCAGGCCGAACGCGCTCGTGCCCACACCCAGGGCGATGGCGGCGCTTTCGATGTCCGAGTCGAGACTGGCGTTCAGTGCGAGCGTGTCGACGCCGGTGAGCTGGCTGTCGTTGATGCGGGCCCGGCTGGCGTTGTCGATGCTGTTATACGACAGGGCCACGCCGCCGGCCGCCTTGGACGAGAACGCGGCGGCGCCGCTCAGCGAGCGAATCGCCGAGCTGTCAGCCGCAATGACGCTGACGGCATTGCCGCCGGTGGCGGCGCCGGCGCCGACGCTGCTGCCCCGCAGCGACGCATCGGTGCTGTTGTCGATGAAATTGAAGGCCAGCGAGCCGCCGGCAGCATTGCCCGAGGTGCCGACGGCGCCGGAGACGGCGATGGAATCGATGCGGCCCGTGTTGCCGGCCTCCACGCTGAGCCCGGAGGCGGCAGTCAGTCTGGCGTTGACGACGTCGGCCGCGACCTTGCCATTGCTGTCGTTGACGGTGAGTGCCAGGCCGACCGCATTGTCCTTGCCGACTGCGATCTGGCCGCCCAGGCTGCGCACGGCCGAGCTGTCGCTGGCCTTGACGCGGATGGTCGCGGCGTTCAGCACGGCGCTCTGGCTGGTGGCGTTCGCGTCGCCCACCGTGGCGCTGACGCTGTTGTTGATGAAGTTGAGCGAGGCCGAACCGGCGCCTGCAAACTTCTGGGACAGCGCGACACCGGCCGCCACCGACAGCACACTGGTGTCGGCGCTGGCCAGCACGTCGATCGTGCCGTTGGCGCCGGTGGTCTTGACGTCGGCCTGGCCGATGCTGGCGCTGGTACGGTTGGAGATGGCGTTGTAGCCGAGCGAGAGCCCGTAATTGCTGCCGGCGCCGACCTGAATCGTGCCGGCCACCGAGGTGATGCAGCTGCCCGACGGCGTGAGGCCAGTGGCCACGCTGCCGCAATAATCAAGGGCCGGGGCGGTGCTGTTGCGCTTGCCGTCGGGGTCGATCAGCGTTTCGAGCGCGGCGTTGGCGCCGCTGTCCGCCGCTTGCACGGAGACCTTGCCGACCGCTTCGACCGTGGCGTCGCCACCAATACTGGCGCTGGTGTTGTTACCGATGATCGACACCACCGTCGAACCGGCGAACGAATTTGCCTCGGGGGCCTGCGATGCGCCGACAAAGGCAGCGCCGGCCGCGATCTCGGTGGCGTTCCAGGCATGCACGTCGATGGTCTCGAAGGCCTTGACCTTCGCATGGTCGATGCCCGCGACCACGTCGGTGTTGATCTGGGCGAAGCTGAAGGCAACGCCGGCGGCCACGCCGGTTTCGCTCTTGTTGGGGCTGATCTTGAGCGCGAGCGAACCGCCGCCGGTGCCGATGAAGCTGCGGTTGTAGGCGGTGACGTCGAGCGCCGGCCTTGCGCCGCCGGCGCCGCTGGCGGCATCGGCGGTGATGCTGCTGTTTTTCACGTGGGCACGCGCGAAGTTCTCGGTGTCGCCATGGTCGTCGCTGATGGTCTGGGTCACCGAGATC
>Ga0265798_10004463_pt1 | contig 19262 bp, 19 predicted proteins | sample P3T30metagenome_FD_192430 | JGI IMG/M metagenome (GOLD analysis project Ga0265798, IMG submission 192430) | Plant litter microbial communities from East Loma Ridge, Irvine, California - P3 T30 | ecosystem: Environmental > Terrestrial > Plant litter > Unclassified | place: USA: California... | reverse complement strand
GGACGACGTCGGGGGTTGCCAAGCCGGGGAGGCGCGAGGTATTGAGACATCGTCAGCAAGTCGAAGGAGGCGCGGCTCGGTCGACGAGCGCCGGTCGTAGCCTGGGCGCATGAGCGACACGGACGAGTTGCGCGACCTGGTCGACCGGTGGGTGGAGGGATGGTCGATCTCACGGTCTGCACAGGCCTCGCGCGAGGGGTCGGGTGCGGGGTCGAACGGCGCGTGGCTCGTCGAGGTCGCGGCGGCGACGCGTCTGCGCGAACGGGTCGTCGCCGACCCGAGCGTGGCCGAGCTGCGTCGACTGGTGGCGGCGACGAGCGACGCGGCGACCTGGCTGTCCATCGTCGGAGAGTTCGACGACGGCCTGCGGGACACCCTGAAACCCCTCGAGCCCGTTACGCACGCCGAGCGCATGATGACGACGACCCTGAGCCGGCGACCCACCTCTGATCAGGTGATCCTCGAGATGGACGGACGCGTCGCACACGCTCGGGTCGAGATCGGCGGCCGGGTCGCGGCTCGGGGGCAGGCCGTCGTCGTCGGTCGCCATGCCGTCATCGACCGCATCTCGACCGAGCCCGAGTTCCGTCGACGTGGCCTCGGCCGACTCGTCATGGCGGGTCTCGAGAACCGGGCCATCGCAGGAGGCGCGACGATCGGCCTGCTCTTCGCCAGCGTCGACGGACGTCGGCTCTACGACGGCCTCGGGTGGCGGGAGGTCGCTCCCCTGGTGACCTACCGCGGCCGGCGGGCCGCCGGAGGCTAGCGGCGGCTTCGAGCCAGGGCCACGGCGAGCACGGTGATGACGACCCCGCCGACGGCGTACGTGATGCGGGTGCGGCGCCGGTAGTTCAGATGGGCACGGTCGGCGGTCTCGAGGGCGACGACCGCGGCGCTCTCGGCCAGGCCACGACCGGCCTCGGTGACGTCGCGGACGGCCTTCTCAGCACGGTCGACGAGGTCGTTCACGGTGGTCTCGGCGCGCTCGGCGAAACCACCCGCCGTCGCGCGGGCGCTCGACTCCGCCCGCGCCCCGGCCTCGCGGGCGCTCGACTCCGCACGCGCGCCAGCCTCGCGCGCGCTCGACTCCGCACGCCCCGCGGCCTCGCGGGCGCTCGCGCCGGCACGCCCGGCAGCCTCGCGGGCGCTGGACTCCGCGCGCCCGGCCCCGTCGCGGGCGACCGTCTCGGCCCGCCCGGCGAGATCGTGCATCGCGCCGCGGGCCTGCGCTGGGATCGCGTCGGTCGAGTCGATGAGCTCGTGGGCCCTCCGGGCCGCTCGCGCGAAGAAGTCGCCGTTGCCGTCGCCGCCGTTGCCGTTGCCGTTGCCGTTGCCGTTGCCGTTGCTCATGTGGTTCTCCTCGCTGACCTCCGGTGGCATCCCGGGTCCGGCCATGCTCCTCCTCTCGTCCGGTCGGCGACCCGCACTGGCCGCTCGGCGCACGGGCCGGGCTCCTCCCCGGTCGCTGTGCCCGGCGGGCGCCTCCGCGCCGAGCCCGGGCCGCGCCTCCTGCCCCTCCGCCGTGTCCGACTTGCTCCGCCACGACACCCGTCAGACTGGTGCGATGCTCACTTCTGTTCCGACGGGCGGCCTGCGGTGACGATCAGGCGCGCCCGCCCGAGATGGCGCGGCCGATCGCTGCTCGTGAGGGCGTCGAGGCTCTGGGCCACCCGCCGACCGACGACGTTCACCGAGAAGGTCCGCTACAAGATGCTGCGCGACCACCGGCCGCTGGTGGTGACGTTCGCCGACAAGGCGGGCGTGCGCGACCACGTCGCCGAGCAGGGCTTGGCCGATCTGCTGCCCCAGGCCTACGCGATCGTCGACGACCCCGCCGCGCTGCTCGATCTCGACCTGCCCGAGTCGTTCGTCGTGAAGCCGACGCACGGCAGCGGCGCCGCGATCGTCGTCTCGCCCGATGCTCCGGCCGACGCCGTGCTGCCGAGAGCCGAGTGGGGGTGGGTCTACGCGCACGTACGCCCCGAGGCAGCGGACCGCGCGGCCCTGCGCGCGATCGCCGCCGACTGGATGACGAAGCTCTACGGCCGCGGCCCGAACGAGGAGTGGGCCTACAGCCGCGTCACTCCGCGGGTGATCGTCGAGGAGGCTCTGTCCGGGCCGGGCGGCGGGATCCCCGACGACTACAAGTTCTTCGTCTTCCACGGGCGCGTGCGGTACATCCAGCTCGACTCGGGTCGGTTCGACACCCGCACGCAGGACTTCCACGACCCCGAGTGGAACCACCTGCCCCTCAGCGGCGGCCCCGCCTGGGCCGATCCGCCCCGCGAGGCGCCCGATCGTCTCGGGCGGATGATCGAGATCGCCGAGCGGCTCGGCGCGGGCACGGACTTCGTGCGGGTCGATCTCTATCTGCTGCCCGAGCGCATCGTCTTCGGCGAGCTCACGAGCTATCCCGCCGGCGGTCACAGCCCGTTCGAGCCGATCCGCTTCGACGCCGAGTTCGGATCGCACTGGACGGTGCCGCGTCGGTACCGGGAGCGCGACCTAGCCCAGCTCGGCCAGCACCACCGACGCCACCCGGGCGACGAGCACGTCGTCGTAGGCGGCGTCGGGGTCGTTCCGCTCGGTGAGGATCGTCACCACGATCGGGTCGCGGCCCGGCGGTGTGACGACGGCGACGTCGTTGCGGATGCCTCCCGCACCTCCTGACTTGTCGGCGACCGTCCAGCCGTCGGGGGCTCCGGCGCGGATGAGCGCATCGCCGGTGGCGTTCCCGCTCATCCAGTCGAGCAGCGTCGCGCGGTCGGCGGCGGCGAGGTGGTCGCCGGTCGCGAGCGCGGCGAGGTCGGCCGTGAAGGCGGCTGCGGTGGTCGTGTCGTCGGTGCTGCCCGGCTCGATCGTGTTGAGCGCGGGCTCGTCGGCGACGACCTCCGTGGTCGTGTCTCCCAGCTGCTCGAGTGCGCGGTCGAGGCCGGCGGGCCCGCCGATGCGGTCGAGCACGAGGTTGAGCGCCAGGTTGTCGCTGGTGCGCACGGCCGCCTCGGCGAGCGCAACGAGGCTCATGCCCCCATCGACATACTGGCTGGTCACAGGGGTGTAACCGACGGCTGCGACGTCGGCGGCCGTCCAGGTGACGACCTCGTCGCGCTGGTCGACCGGCACGTCGTGGAGGAACGCGGCCGCCGCGAAGACCTTGATGGTCGAGGCGTAGCCGAGCCGCTCCTCCTGCCGGTGCACCAGGGTCGCGCCCGAGCCGGTGTCGAGCGCGCTCACGCCGACGCGGGCGTCGAACTCGGCCTCGAGGGCGGTCAGCTCGGCCGAGGCGTGAGCTGTGGGCGCGGCGGGCGTCTCCCCCGCGGTCGCGGTCGCCGACGGAGCCGAGGAGGCGCGGGTCGGCTCCGCACCGCCACCCGCCGATCCGCAGCCGGTCAGCCCGAGGAGCGTGAGCGTTGCGACGGCGAGGGCGGCTGACCGCGTGGTGCGAGGTCTCATGCCCCCATCGTGCTGCACCGGGCGGCGGGCGCATGACGGGCCGGCCGGCGAGCGGGGGGGCTCGACCCACCGGCCGTCAGAGGATCGTCAGCTGCCGATCCTGCCGTCGGCGGCGTTGCCGGCCTGCTCGATCTTGTCGTCGTGCTGGCCACCGGTCTTGTCGGAGGCGGCCTGCTCGGCCTTGTCGATGCCGGCGTCGGTGGCCTTCTCGCCCTTGTCGCTGTTCGCGGCGTTCTTCGCGTCGTCCAGGAGTCCCATGATGCGGTCCTTTCGTCGATCGACCCACGCTGTGCGGATCGCCACCCAGTCGACGCCTCCCCCGGCGACTTCGCCCGATCCCGCCTGCGGGGTTGCGTTCGGCGGGTGCACCGGTGCCGGATCGGAGCCGTCGGGGCGCCCGCGGACGAGGAGGCGCGGCGCAGCTGGTGAGGAACGGTGCGCCCGCCCGGGATCTCCTCCGATGCAGAACAGATCGGTATGGTTCTGCGCATGAGCGACGACCCCACGCGCGCAGCCGACGTGCTCGAGGCGCGACTCGATCGGCGGGACGAGTCGCGCCTGGTGCGTGCGGGTCGGCTGGTCGCCGGACTCCTCGGTGGAGCGCTCGCCTCCGACGGCGCCGCCGCCTCGGCGGGCGTGGACCTCGTCGTCAGCCGCCGCGACACGGGCCGCGAGGTCCTCCGCACCGAGGCCGGCACCCTCGAGGAGGCCGACCGACTGCTCGTGGCCGTCCGCCGTGATCTCGACTCGCAGTCCGTCACCGGGTTCGCCCGCGACTGGCACCTCTTCGACGACTGAGACCGGCGCGCGAGCCGAGACGCCAGGAGATGGACACGACGCCGCAGTCGAAGCCGGCGTCGTGTCCATCTCCTGGCGTTCTACCCGCCGGCGCCGCCCGCTCCGCCGCCGGCGCCGCCCGCGCCGCCGACCTCGACCTCCCCGCTCACGATCGACAGGTGCGTCGCCGAGTTCCGCTCGGCCCCCGCCCCGTCGCCGGCGGCGATCGCCCGGGCGGCTCCGACGTGGGCGTCGAGCGTCCCGGGGGCCGGATCGGCGGGGGTGAGCCCCAGCTCGTGCCGCCCCTGCAGGATCTCGCGCACCGGGGCCGCGAGCTCGGCGTAGAGCAGATTGCCGCTCGCGACGAGCAGCAGGGTGTGGAAGTCGATGTCGGCGGCGAGGTACTCGGCCGTGTCGCCGCGTCCGGCGCGACCGAGGCGGTCGAGCTCGGTGGCGTGGGCGACGAGTCCGGCGCGCTGCTCGTCTGACGCGTTCTGGGCGGCGAGACGCGCCGCGGCCGGTTCGAGCGCGGCCCGCAGCTCCATCAGCTCGACGAGCTGGTGACGACGGGCGGGTCCGGCCAGCGTCCATCGGATCAGCTGCGGGTCGAGCACCCGCCAGCGCGTCCGCGGAAGCACCGTGATGCCGACCCGGCGTCGCGACTCGACCATCGCGAGCGACTCGAGCACGCGGACGACCTCGCGCGTCGTCGTCCTCGAGACGCCGTGCTCGCGTTCCAGGCCGGCGAGGGTCAGGACCGTCCCCGGAGGCGGTTCTCCCGCCGCGATCGCGCGGCCGAGCGTCTGCACGAGCTGCGCGTGGGTGCCCTCCCGGGGGGAGGGTGACGTCGTCGAGACCATCCGTCGCGCGCCTCCTCGGTCCTCGGGTCCGAACGGACACGAGATCGGTCGACCCTACCCGGGGTTGCAAAAGTACTACTTTTGGTGGCAACCTACCCGGACCACGATGGAGTCGGCGATCAGGTGCCCGACGGATCACCCATCGGCAAACCCGCAGCACCACCGGATTCGACGGAGAACCCCTCAATGGACGACTGGACACAGACACTCGACGCGGGCCCGCTGCTCGCCATAGCCGCCGGATCGATCGCGCTGATCCTGCTGCTCGTCATCAAGTTCAAGCTTCACGCGTTCCTCACGCTGGTCATCGTGGCCGCGCTCACGGCCATCGTCACCGGCATCCCCACCGGCGCCATCGCCGATCTGCTCGTCACGAGCTTCGGCACGACCCTCGGCTCGGTCGCCCTGCTCGTCGGACTCGGCGCGATGCTCGGCCGCCTCGTCGAGTCGTCGGGCGGGGCCCGGGTGCTCGCCGACCGCATGGTCGACGTCTTCGGCGAGAAGCGGGCGCCGTTCGCGCTCGGCCTCGCGTCGCTGATCATGGGGTTCCCGATCTTCTTCGACGCGGGCCTCATCGTCATGCTGCCGATCGTGTTCGCCGTCGCCCGCCGCATGGGCGGCAAGTCGATGCTGCTCTACGGCATCAGCGCGGCCGCGGCCTTCTCGGTCATGCACGTGTTCCTGCCGCCGCACCCCGGTCCGGTCTCGGCGACGGAGCTGCTCGGCGCGAACCTCGGCATCGTGCTGCTCGCCGGTCTCGTGATCGTGTTCCCCGTCTGGTACGTCTCGGGCTACCTGTGGGCCAAGGCCGTGAACAAGCGCATCCCGCTGCCCGTGCTCTCGCTCTTCGGCAGCGAGAAGGACGACGTCCAGGCGGCGAACCCGCCCAAGGCCAGCACCGTCATCGCCGTGCTCGCCGTGCCCCTCGTGCTCATCCTGCTGAACACGGGCCTCAGCTCGCTCGGCTCCGTCGGCATCGTCGACCCCGAGGCGGGCTGGGTGCAGGCCCTCGTCCTCATCGGCACGAGCGGCATCGCGCTGCTCATCTCGGTGCTCGTCGCCGCGATCGTGCTCGGCCGCGCCCGCGGCGTCACCGGCAGCGCCCTCGAGAAGGTGCTCGACAGCGCGCTCGGCCCGATCTGCTCCGTCGTGCTGATCACCGGCGCCGGCGGCATGTTCGGCGGCGTGCTGCGCGCCTCGGGCATCGGCGACGCCCTCGCCGACGTGCTCGGCGACCTCGGTCTGCCGGTCATCGTGGCCGCATGGGTCATCGCCGCGATCCTGCGACTGGCGCAGGGCTCGGCGACCGTCGCGCTGGTCACCGCCGCCGGCCTGGTGGCGCCCGCCGTCGCCCTCGCCGACCTCAACGCCGTCCAGCTCGCCGCCGTCGTGCTCGCCACCGCGGCCGGATCGGTCTTCGCCGGTCACGTCAACGACTCGGGCTTCTGGCTCGTCGGCCGCCTGATGGGCATGGACGTCAAGACCACCCTGCGCGTCTGGACCCTGCAGCAGGCCATCGAGTCCGTGCTCGGCTTCGCCGCCGCGCTGCTCGTGTTCGCGGTCGGCTCGCTGCTCTGATCCGCGCCCGTCGGGTCGACCGGGCGCGCTCGGTCGACCCGACCCGCGCCTCCTGTCCGGCCCGCGCCTCCTCGCGGCGTCAGCCGTCACCCTCACGAAGGAGTCTCATGTCATCCTCGCTCTTCGACCTCACCGGGCGGCTCGCGCTCGTGACCGGCTCGTCCCGCGGACTCGGGCGGTCGCTCGCGATCGCCCTCGCCGAGTCGGGCGCCCGCGTGGTCGTGCACGGTCGCGACGCGTCGACCGTCACCACGACGCAGGACGCCATCGAGCAGTCGACGGGCACCCGGCCGGCGGCGGCGCTGTTCGACGTCACCGACGCGAAGGCCGTCGAGGAGGCGCTGGCCGGCCTCGTCGCGGAGCACGGGGTCCCCGACATCCTCGTCAACAACGCCGGCGTGCAGAAGCGCGCTCCGTTCACCGAGTTCTCGGTGGAGGACTGGGACGCCGTCGTCTCGACGAACCTGTCGAGCGTCTTCTACGTGTCGCGCTTCGTGGCGCCCGGCATGGTCGAGCGCGGGTCGGGCAAGATCATCAACATCGCGAGCGTCCAGTCGATGCTCGCCCGCCAGACCATCGCGCCGTACTCGGCGAGCAAGGGCGGCGTCGCGCAGCTGAGCCGCGGCATGGCGGCCGACCTCGCACGGCACAACGTGCAGGTGAACACGCTCTCGCCCGGGTACTTCGCGACCGAGATGAACACGGCGCTCTGGCAGGACGAGACGTTCGACACGTGGCTGAAGCAGCGGACCCCGGCGCAGCGCTGGGGCCGCATCGAGGAGCTGCACGGCACGCTCGTCTACCTCGCCTCGGCCGCGAGCGACTTCGTGTCGGGGCAGAACATCTTCGTCGACGGCGGCATGACGAGCGTCGTCTGACGACCGAGCCTCATCCCCCGCAGATCCGAGAGAGAACCAGCATGAAGACCATCCAGATCGACTCCGCCCACGTCCTCACCGAGCGCGAGGTGCCGACTCCCGAACCCACCGAGGGGGAGGTGCGGATCCGGGTGGACTACGTCGGCATCTGCGGCTCCGACCTGCACTACTTCTTCGAGGGGGCGAACGGGGCGTTCGTCGTCGAGGAGCCCCTGGCGCCGGGCCACGAGCTCTCGGGCCGGGTCGACGTCGACCCGAGCGGGCGTCTCGCGGCGGGCACGCCGGTGACCGTGCACCCCGCGCGCTTCGGCGCCGACGAGCCCGGTCTCGAGAACGCCCCGCACCTGCGGCGCGGGGGGTCGTATCTCGGCAGCGCGTCGACGCACCCGCACACGCAGGGGGCGCTGAGCGAGTACCTGGTCGTCGACGCCGGCATGATCCGCGTGCTGCCCGAGGGTCTGCCGCTCGAGCGGGCGGCGTTGGCCGAGCCGCTGGCCGTCGGTCTGCACGCTCTGACCCGCGTCGGCGATGTGACGGGCGCGCGGGTGCTCGTCTCGGGTGCGGGCCCGATCGGCCTGCTGGCGGCGGCCGCGGCGCGGGCGCGCGGCGCGGCGAGCGTGACGGTGGTCGACCTGCTGCCGGGGCCGCTGAGCCGTGCGCTGGCGATCGGCGCCGACGAGGCGCTGCGGCTCGGGGTCGACGAGGTGCCGGCCGATTCGTTCGACGTGGTGCTCGAGTGCTCTGGTGCGGCGAAGGCGGTCAGTGCGGCGTTCGTCGCCGCGCGCCGCCAGGGCACGGTGGCGCAGGTCGGCATGATGCCGAACGAGGAGCGCCCGGTGAACCTCGCGCCCGCCATCTCGAAGGAGCTGTCGGTGCTCGGTGTGTTCCGCTTCGTCGACGAGATCGACGAGGCCGTGCGGATCCTGGCGTCGACGCCGTCGCTCGAGGCGGTCGTGACGCACGTGATCGGCACCGATGCCGCCGAGCACGCGTTCGAGGTCGCGAAGGACTCCGCGGTGAGCGGCAAGGTGCTGCTGGCCGCCTGGCCCACCGCCTGAGCCCGGCGGCGCTTCGCGCGCGCTGCCCTGCGCTGCCCCGCCCTGCGTGCCGCCGCCACCACGCCGCGCCTCCTCATCCCGCCACGAGCTCGACACCCCGCCACCGGATCGTGTGGCGGGTCGTCGACTCCGTGGCGGGATGATCCTGCGACCGGCCGGGTGGGCGCACCCCGCCGCCCTCGTCAGCGGAGCGGGTATCCGGCTCCGGACATGACGCGCGTCAGCAGCAGACGCGCCGTCAGCCCGCCGCCGGGTGTCTCGACCAGCTCGACCGACCCGTGATCGTGCTCGACGAGCTCGCGGGCGATGGCGAGCCCGAGACCGGAGCCGCCGGGCGTCGTGCTCCAGAAGCGGTCGAAGGCTCGGGAGCGGTCGTCGGGCGACATGCCCGGACCACGGTCGACCACTTCGACGAGCACGCCGCTCGGCACCGACGACCCGCGCAGCGTCACCGCCGCCCCGGCCGGAGTCACCCGAAGCGCGTTGTCGATGAGGTTGTCGAGCGCCTGCTCGAGGTGACCCCGGGTCGCGAGAGCGCCGAGCGCCCGCGACCCTGTCGTCGCGATCGTCGCGGATGCGCCGACCGCTGACGGCCGCCCTGGGCCGGACCCGGAGGACTTCGCCGCCTCGCCCGCGGATCGTGCGCCAGCAGATCGTGCGCCGACGGACCCCGCCGATCCGCCAGCCCCCGCGCCGGCAGCAGACCGAGTTCCGGCAGAACCCGCGTCAGGTGGCCGTCGCACGCCGACACCGGTCGGCACCGGACCGGCGGGCACGAGCTCGACCACGATCCGAGCCTCGACGTCCTCAGCGGCCGGCGACCAGAACCGGGCCCGGTCCGTGAGCACCGCACCGACGTCGATCGGCACAGGCGTCGCCGACGACGCCTGACTCCGCGCGAGCACGAGCAGGTCGGAGACCAGTCGACTGAGCCGCCCCGACTCGCGGAGGGCCCGGTCGACCGCCGCCTTGTCGTCGGGGTCGTCGAGGCGGTCGTGCAGGTTCTCGAGACCGAGGCGCAGGGCGGTGAGCGGCGTCCGCAGCTGGTGCGAGGCATCTGCCGTGAAGGCTCGCTGCGCGGCGAGCAGCACCTCGATGCGCCGCGTGCCGTCGTTCAGGGTGCCGGCGAGTCTCCGCATCTCGGGCGGGCCCATCGCGTCGAGGTCCGCTCGGGCGGTGAGGTCTCCTCGGGAGATGCGGTCGGCCATGGCGTCGAGCAGCCGGAGCGGTCGCAGCAGCGAGGTCGCGACGACCGCGCTGGCGATGACCGACAGCACGAGCACGATCGATCCGGCTGCGAGCCGGAACAGCCAGATGCCCTGCACCTGCGCATCAACCGGGGCGGACGGCACCGTCACCCGGACGGCGCCGTCCACCCGCCCGTCGTCGGTCGTCGCCGGGACGGTCACCTGCAGTCCGCGTTCCCCGAGCACGGAGTCGTCGAGCGACCGCACCCGCTCCTGGCCCGCCAGGGCGGCGTCGAAGTCGTCGTCCGCCGCACTGACGACGGGGCGACCGAGGGCGGGGCGGCGGTCGACGCCGATCAGCTCGACGCGTCCGTCGGTCTGCTCCTCGACCTCGTCCCGCAGCTGGATCAGCGCCAGCCGCGAGCCGCGGGCGGTCGCCTCGTCGGCCTCGGTCGCCGTCGTGAGGAGCACGGCGATGGTGCGTGCCTCGCGCAGGGCGACCTCGCGCTGACCGCCGCGGAGCAGATCGCCGAGCTGGATGCCGACGGGCACGGTGAAGGCGACGAGAGCCAGACCGACGATCACCAGGTACGAGGCGATGAGCCTACGACGCATCGCCGTGCTCCACTCGGAACCCCACCCCGCGGACCGTCGTGATGACGATCTCGGGGCCGAGCTTCTGCCGGAGCGCCGAGACGTGCACGTCGAGGGTGCGGGTCGATCCGAACCAGTGGGTGTCCCACACCTCGTCGATCAGCGCCTCGCGGGTGACGACCGACCCGACGCGACGGGTCAGCGCGACGAGCAGATCGAACTCCTTGGGAGCGAGTGCGACCTCGTCGTCGTGGCGCACGACTCGACGGGCCGGGACGTCGACCGACACGGCGCCGATCCGAAGGGAAGGAGGAGCGGGCTCCGTCGTCTCGCCCGTCCCGTCGATGCCGTGACGTCGGGTCACGGCACGGATCCGGGCGACGATCTCGCGCACGCCGAACGGCTTGGCGACGTAGTCGTCGGCACCGACCTCGAGCCCCGCGACCGTGTCGACCTCGTCGCCCCGGGCCGTGACGACGATGATCGGCACGGTCGACCGGGTGCGGAGCCGTCGGCACACGTCGAGGCCGTCCATGTCGGGCAGCCCGAGGTCGAGCAGGACGATGTCGGGGGGTTCGGCGGCGAGCGCCTCGCGTCCCGTCGTCACCCAGTCCACCTCGTAGCCGAAGCGGGCGAGGCCCTCTCGGAGGGAGGCGGCGATGGCCGGATCGTCTTCCACGAGCAGAACGAGCACAGGAGACGATCTCACTCTCGGCTGGACGGAGGGCGGACGGAGCGGTCGCCGCCCCGGTCGGCGGTCACCGTCGACTAGCCCTCGACGGGCTCCTTCGACGAGTGGTGCTCGACGATCTGCCACTCGCCGTCGCTCTGCTCGTAGACGAAGGTGAACCGGGCGGGCACGACGTCGCCGCTCGCCCCCATGGTGAACGTGTAGAGCCCGGAGTGCGAGACGGCCCCGTCGCCCAGGTCGCGGACGACGCTCTCGGTGATCTCACCCGAGGGCTCGTTCTGCAGGAATCCCTCGAAGTAGCCGAGGCGCTCCTCTTCGGTGTCGTGGATGCCGGGCGACACCGTCGGCAGGAGCACGGCGTCGTCCGCGTAGTGGTCGTTGACCTTCTCCGGGTCGCCGGTCGCGAGCGACGCGTTCCACTCGTCGAACAGGGCCATGACCTCGGCGTCGGTGGGGGCCGCCGCCGATGACGGGGCCTCGGGCGCGGTGTCGGGCGAGGCGGCGGTCGCGGCGGTGTAGCCGGTCACGCCGAGCACGGCGACGGCGGAGACGGCGATGGCGGGGATGGCGATGCGGCGGCGGCGAGTCATGTGCGGCTTCTTTCGCTGGGGGCCGGTGTTGCCGGCCGGTGGATGCGGTGAACTCAGCTTCTCGAGACGCCCGTCAGCGCCCGGTCAAGAGAACGTCAGCACCGCGACAGGATCGTGTCGTCGGGGTCGATCGAGGCGATCCCGCCCGAGTCGCTGCGCTAGCGTCGGCGGATGACCGGCATCACGTATCCGACACCGCTGCGGGCCGGGGCGCGCGTCGAGGTGCCCGCTCCGTCCATGGGAGTCCCGGCCGAGCTGCACGACCGGCTGCGCGCCTCCGTCGCCTCGTTGACCGGGCGAGGGTTCGACGTGCGCGTCCGCGAGCACGCCACCCGCGGCGGGCTCGTCCCGGCCGACGCCGCCGAGCGGGCGCGCGACCTCGCCGACGCGTTCCGCACCGGCGACGCCGTGCTGCCGCCCTGGGGCGGCGAGCTGGCGATCGAGCTGCTCGACGCGCTCGACTGGCAGGCCCTGGCCGAGACGCGGGCCTGGTTCGTCGGGTGGTCCGACATCTCGACCCTGCTGCTGCCGCTGACGACGATGACGGGGCTGGCCACCCTGCACGGCGCGAACCTCATGGACGAGCCCTGGCAGCTGCCCCGCGAGTTCCGACGGTGGAGCGACGTCGCGGGTCTGCCGATCGGCGGCTCGTTCGAGCAGCGGAGCGCCCCGAACCGTCGCGACCGCCCGTGGGGCGAGTGGGCCGACGAACCCCTCGACCGCGAGCGGGCCTACGAGGCGCCGACCCGGTGGCGCGCCCTCGACGGCGCACCCGACGTCGCGATGCGCGGTCGCCTCATCGGCGGGTGTCTCGAGACGGTCTCGCTGCTGGCCGGGACCCCCTACGGCGATGTTCCCGGTTTCGCCCGGCGGCATGCGCCCGAGGGCACGATCGTCTATCTCGAGGCGGCCGAGTCGGACGCGATCTCCGTCGCGCGGATGCTCCGCTCGCTGCGGCTGGCGGGCTGGTTCGACGCGGCGAACGGCGTGCTGATCGGGCGGACCGGCGGCCCCTCGGCGGGCGGCCTCGAACAACACGACGCCGTCGAGCGCGCGCTGGGCGACCTGGGCCTGCCCGTCGTGCTCGACTTCGACGCCGGGCACCAGCCGCCGCAGCTGCCGCTCGTGAACGGCGCCCTGGCCGAGGTCACGCTGACCGGCGACGCCGGCACCATCACGCAGCACCTCGTCGCCTGAGTCACCGCCCCGACGCCAGAAGATGGACCCGACGCCACGTTCAAGCCCGGCGTCGTGTCCATCTCCTGGCGCACTGGCCGAGCCGCCGTCGGGCGACCGACCATCTAGAGTCGCCCCGTGAGCGTCGATCCGTTCGAGAACGATGAACTCGGCCGTGCCGAGCGCGAGGTCGCACGCCTGCCCCACCGGGTGCCGCTGTCGGCGCGGAGACCGGCGACGCCGATCGGACGCGTCCTGACCGTCGCGGCGCCGCTCTGCGCGATCGCGACCGTGGTCGCCGAGATGGCCTTCACGTTCGCCGCGACGGCGTTCGTCAGCGTCTGGATCGTCCTGCTGCTCGGCGTCGCGAGCACCGTCGTCGTCAGCCTCGCCGCGGGCGAGTACGGCGGCCGTTCGGGACGGATCGTCGGCGTCATCAGCGGGCTCGTCATCCTGCCACCGGGCGGCATCGTCGTGGGATGGATGGTGCTGGAGGCGCCCCGCCTGCTGTTCTCCTAGCCGACCGCACCCGCACCTCCACCCGCCGCGAGCGCCGCCGCCTCGACGCGGTCGTGGTGCGCCCGCCACCCCGTGTCGTCGCGGTCGGGCACGTTGAGGTCGCCCGGGCCGTTGCCGAGGCGCCCGTCGATCAGCTCGCCGACCAGGTCGGCGTGCCCGGCGTGACGGGCCGTCTCGACGCAGAGGTGGACGAGGATCTGATGCAGCGTGACCTCCTGCCGCCCGGCCCCCCACCACGGCACGAAGCCCGGGGCGTCGAGGTCGAGCGCGGCAACGGTCGCGTCCGCGTGGGCGGCGGAGTAGCGGGCGAACTCGACCACCGCCTCCCTCGTCTCGTCGGACGTGGCCCACAGGTCGGCCTCGGGCTCGCTCGTGTCGGACAGCCAGGGGACGTCGCGGTCGGCGGGGCGGCCCATCACCTCGCCGAGGTAGCCGAGCTGCACGCTGGCGACGTGCTTGACGAGCCCGAGCAGGTTCGTGCCGCTCGGCACGAGAGGCCGGCGGATGTCGTACTCGCCGAGGCCGTCGAGCTTCGCGAGCAGGTCGGCGCGCTGTCGCGAGAGGTAGCGCTGGAGGGTCTCTTTCTCGTCCATGAGCCCAGAGTGGCGCGGTCGCGGCCTGTGCGCCAGAGGCTGCGCCCACGCCGCCACGGACTCGACATCCCGCCACCGGATCGCGTGGCGGGATGTCGAGTCCGTGGCGGGCTGGCGGGCGGCTCCGCGGGTCGAGGGCGTGACCCGCGCCTCCTGCTGATCGAGGCGCAGGCCTCCCCGACCCCAGGAAGCCGCTCAGACACCACCGTGCGCGCTGGGGTCTCGCTGACTTCCTGGGGTCTGGCCCCGCGCCTCCCCCTGGTCAGCCGCGGATGGCGCTGGCGGGGTCGGCCCGCGCGGCGACCAGGGCCGGATAGGTGGCCGACAGCACGCCCGTGACGCACCCCGCCACGAGTCCGACGACGACGATCCGGACGTCGAGCGTCGGCGTCCAGCCCTGCGTCGCGCAGACGATCAGGGTGCCGCAGAGTCCCGTCGCGCCTCCCGCGACTCCCCCGGCCGCCCCGACGATGAGGCCCTCGAGCGTGAAGATGCGCCAGATCGACGACCGGCTCGCCCCGATCGCCCGACGCAGCGCGATCTCCGGCGCCCTCGCCTGCACGGACAGGTACATCGCGGTCGCGGCGCTGAGCGACGCCAAGGCGAGGAGCACCCACGAGACGAGGGCGATGAGCGTCCCCAGGTCCGACGCGACCCCCTTCTGGAGCGACCGGAGATCCGCCACGGTCTCGGTCTGCACGGAGGAGGGGCCCGCGGGCGCGGCGGCGAGCGGGATCGCGTCCGCCAGGGGCGCCGGGTACCCGGGGCGCGTCCTCACGACGAGGTGGGGATCCTCGAGACGGATCGATCGTGCGGCCGCACGAGAGAGCACCACCGTGCCGGCGAGGAGGGGATCCCTGCCCGTGTCGTCGATCGTCCCGACCACGTCGATCGGACTGCCGTTCATCCAGATCACGCTGCCGGGGCCGGGGGTGGTCAGGCCGAGCGACTCCGCGGCGTCGTCCCCGACGACGGCCACCGCGCCTCCCCAGGTGTTGTCCAGCAGCGACGCTGCGGAACCGGGGACCGAGGAGGCGCGCTGGGACTCCAGGTAGCCGCTGTCCGCCACCCGGATCTCACCGCTGAAGACCGCCTGCCGTCCGTCGAGGGCGGGCAGCAGCGTGAGGCCCGCCTCGCCGGCGGGGATCCGCGCGACGGAGCCCACGAGCTCGACCCCCTCGAGGGCCTCGATCTCGGGGATCGCCCGACTGGCGCTCGACCGGTCGTAGAAGCCCCCGTCGGCGGCCTCGGCGCTCGAGGTGCGGACGATGACCTCGTCGAGGCTCGCGGCGGTCAGTCTCGCGGACACCTGCGTCGAGGCGCTCTGGCTGATGCCGAGCGAGCAGACCAGCCCGCCCGTGCCGAGGAGGAACGCGAGGAGGAGCAAGGCCGTCCGCCCCGGACGCCCGGCGTGGCTGGACACCGCGTCGAAGACCTCGTCGACGAGGCGCCGCCACGCGACGGCGAGGCCTGCACGCCGCCCCCTCGATCGACGTGACCGAGGAACGGGGGCGGGTGACGGGCTCGCCGGTGCCGGCCGGTCGTCGGTGAGGACGCCATCGACGAGGTTCAGCCGCCGGTCCGCGGCGGCCGCCACCGTCGGGTCGTGCGTGATGACCAGGACCGTCACCCCCGTCGCGTTGAGCGCGGTGAGGTGGTCGATGATCCTCTGCGAGTTGACGGAGTCGAGTGAGCCGGTGGGTTCGTCGGCCAGCAGCAGCGTGGGGCGCGTGGCCATCGCCCGAGCCAGGGCCACGCGCTGACGCTCGCCGCCGGAGAGGTTCAGCGCGATCTCGCCCGCCCGGTGCCGCAGACCCAGCTCGTCGAGGGCGGTGGTGACCGCCGTTCGCCTCTCGGCCGCGGGCGCACCCTGGATCTCGAGGCCGAGGGCTGCGTTGCCGGCCGCCGTCTCGTCGAGGAGGACGTGGGAGTCCTGGAACACGAAGCCGATGACCTCGGAGCGGAGGGCGTTCCGATCCCGCTCTGTGAGGGTGCGCACGTCGACGCCGTTCAGGAGGTGCGTGCCGGTGGTCGCGACATCGAGCAGACCCAGGATGTTCAGGAGGGTGGACTTGCCCGCGCCGGAGGGGCCGACGATCGCGACGAACTCGCCGGGCCGGATCGTGAGGGACACCGATCGGAGGGCGTGCGTGACGCCGACCCCGGAGCCGAACGACCTCCCGACCGCGTCGAGCTGGAGGACCGGGACGGGGTCGGGGACGGGTTCGGGGACGGGTTCGGGTTCGGGTTCGGGTTCGGGTTCGGGTTCGGGTTCGGGTTCGGGTTCGGGTTCGGGTTCGGGTTCGGGTTCGGGCCGGTCGTCGACACGCAGCTCGCTCACGGCTCGACCTGGAGGCGCTGTCCGGGTGGCAGCTGGTCGGTCGTGGCGATCGCCGCCCAGCCGTCCGCCTGCGCCAGGACGTCCACGTCGACCTCGACGGGCGGCGCCGGGCTGCCACTCGGCTGCGAGATGCCCGCGGGCACGGTGTCCTCTGACGCCGCGTCGGTCTGCGCTGGGGCGTCCTCGTCGGCCACGACGACGTAGGTGCGCGTGCCCTCCTGACGGAGGGCGACGAGCGGGACGGCGGGGCCCGCGGTCGACTCCCCGGCGGGCGTCACCTGGATGACGGAACCGGGGTCCGCGCCGAGCCCCTCGGGGACGGCGAGGGTGATGGGATAGCCCGGCGCCGCCGAGCCGTCGCCGGCCGAGAAGGCGCCCACCGTCAGCACGGTCGTCGAGAGGGGACCCGAAGTGGCGGTCGCGACGGTGACCGTCTCGCCGACGGTCACCACGTCGTGCTCTGCGGCCGTGATCTGCGCTGACAGCACCGGTGGTGACGTCTGCAGCCGGACCAGTGCGACGTCACCGGACAGTGTCGTGCCGACGCCGGCGACGCTGAGTACGGTCGCGTCGCTCGTGGGGACGCCCGCGAACTCGTGGATGGCGAGACCTCGGACACCGGGGGCGACGTGGGGCAGTCGGTACCCTGCGGCTCGGTAGAGACGAGCGAGCGCGTCGATCGTCCCGGTGTCGAGGATCGCGGTGAGGGCGACTCCGCGGTAGTCGAGGTCGATCAGCGTCTGCTGGACGGCACGGACGTCGTTGCCGGACATGCCGGGCAGGAGGTCTCGATAGAGGGGCACGGAGGTCGGGATCGAGAACACGGGGCGCCCGGAGACCTCCGCCAGCAGGCGCCCCGGACCGACCGTGTCACCGACGGTCAGGGAGGGGCTCGTCACGACCACGCGCTGCGACGTGCTCTCGGCGGTGAGCGAGTCCGTCGTGTCCGCGGCGTCGGTCGCGGGACCGGTCGCGGGACCGCTCGCCGACGGTCCGGTCGCGCCCTCTGCGGGGCTGGCCGTCGCCGATGACTCGACCGGCGCCTCCTCGATGGTCACGTCGAAGGCGGTGCCCTCGGTGAGGGCCGCGGGGAGGGCGTAACCGGGCGAGACGACGCGTTCCTCGACGACCGTCGTCACGGACACGGTGACGCCGGCCCCCCGCAGAGCGGCGTCCGTCGGCGACGTGACGTAGCGGCCGGCGATGAAGGCACCGGCCATCAGGAGCACGACCACCGCGACGAAGGCGGCGATGCGTCGGGGATGCCGCAGTCGGACGATGCGGATCTCGTCGCCCGGTTCGAGACGTCCTCCGGTGTCGGACGGGAAGGTCATCGGCCGGCGATCACGTCGTCGAAGAACCTCTCGACCTTCCGGCGCTTCTCGGAGAACGCCTGGATCTGGGCTGCCTGGTCGTCCCTGTAGGCGGCTTCGTACTTGGCCTGCAGGTCGTAGAGCGTCTGCACGGCGCCGGTCGTCTGCGCGCACCGGGCCTCGGTGACGGCGGCGCCGATCTCCGACTCCTCACCCTGGGCGGAGTACTGCTCCGACGGTCGACCGTCGTCGGGGTCGAGGACGAGTCCCGCCTCCTCCATGCAGGCCTCCCAGTCGGCGTGCGCTGCTTCGCCCGCATCGCTGGCGGACGCCCTGGACTGCGCCTCCGTCCTGATGCGCCAGTCGATGTCGGGACCCTGCGCGAAAGTGAGCTCGTCGGTCATCGACGACTTCGCCTCCTCCATGCAGACCGGGTACGCCTTGTTGAAGTCGACGCCGAGGGGCAGGGTGTCGAGCGTGCGAGGGCCGGTGTCGGTGGCCAGGTCGAAGCCGAAGCGGCTGGCGTAGGGGACGCTCCACAATCCGTAGGTCCGATCCTCCTCGAGAAGGTACGGCGACCAGTCGATGCGGTCGGCGACGGCTTCGTGACCCTGCTCGGTCATGCAGGAGTCCGCGGCGACCGCGAGGGCGTGCAGGACCTTCGAGACGAAGACCGGCGACGACAGGCTGAGATCGTCGAGGGGCAGCGTCGGGATGGCGTGATCGAAGTCGAGCCGGGCCGAGGTGCCGTCGAAGGCGGCGATGTCGACCGTCGGGAGGGCGTCGGACGTCGCCGGCGGCCCGTCGGTCTCGGCGCCGGCGTCGGCGGAGCACGCCGTGAGGCCGGCCACGGTAGCGATCGAGAGCAGGAAGGCGACGGTGCGGGAGGTGCGCAGGGGAGACTCCTTGAGGACGACGATCCGAATAAAATAGCGATCGTCTTGCAGTCGCGCAAGCGACCGGCCCTCCCCCTGGGCAGACACTCGATCGGCAGATCACCATCTGCTTCCCGCCACCCGCTCAGCCCCCCGCGTAAGGTCGCCCCATGACCGACTCCGCCGCCGCCCGCTCGCCGGCAGACGAGCCCGACGGCCCCCAGAACGCCCACACGCCACTCGGCTGGGTGTCGATCGGCGAGCGCCGCTGGTGGACGATGTGGAGCAACGTGCAGTGGATCTTCGTCGTTCTGATCGCGGGGAATGTCGCCAACATCAGCGTCTCGCTCGCGCGCCTGTGGGAGGTGCTGTTCCCGGTCGCCGTCCTGGCATCGCTCGGCGTGCTGGCGGTCGTCCTCGCCGTCGTGACCGTCGTCCACCACCGGCGCTGGCCGTCCGTGGCGGTGTCGCTCGGCAGCGGCGAGCTCCGGGCCGGCGGGCGGGTGATCCCGCTGGCGTCGGTGACCGCGGCGCAGCTCGGGTTCGTGCCGATCCGCAGGCGTGATCCCGTGCTGACGCTGCGGCTGCTGTCGGACGAGAAGGCTCGAGCCGAGGTGCTGCTGCGCGACCGCCGAGGTCACGAGCTACCGACCGAGCAGCAGCAGGTGCTCGCCGAGGCGATCCGCCGCACGGCGGTGGCGATGCCCGTCTCCCGCGACGACCCGTCGGGTCGGTTCGCTCGCTACAACTTCCCCGGCCACATCGACCGCGACGACGCC
>Ga0265798_10004462_pt1 | contig 19262 bp, 26 predicted proteins | sample P3T30metagenome_FD_192430 | JGI IMG/M metagenome (GOLD analysis project Ga0265798, IMG submission 192430) | Plant litter microbial communities from East Loma Ridge, Irvine, California - P3 T30 | ecosystem: Environmental > Terrestrial > Plant litter > Unclassified | place: USA: California... | reverse complement strand
GCTCCGATCGCGATGGAAGAAGGCCTGCGCTTCGCAATCCGCGAAGGTGGCCGTACCGTCGGCGCCGGCGTGGTTGCCAAGATCCTGGCCTAATCGCCTGAATCGGTAGCAGACGGGACAGCTTAGGGCTGTCTCGTCAAACAGACAGGAGGGACAGAACGCACATTCTGTCCCTTCTGCCTGTGCAACAGGAGGTGCTTCGGTGTTATACTTCCGTCCCCTCGCAGTCCAGTTTTACCTGTAGTACCTTTACTGATTGCCGGCCCCTGGGCCGGTTCGTTCTTTATTGAGGAATTAGCATGTCCAACCAGAAAATCCGCATCCGCCTGAAAGCGTTCGACTACAAACTGATCGACCAGTCCGCTCTGGAAATCGTCGACACCGCCAAGCGCACCGGCGCCGTCGTCAAGGGCCCGGTCCCGCTGCCGACCCGCATCCAGCGTTTCGACATCCTGCGTTCCCCGCACGTGAACAAGACTTCGCGCGACCAGTTCGAAATCCGTACGCACCAGCGTCTGATGGACATCGTGGACCCGACCGACAAGACCGTTGACGCACTGATGAAGCTGGACCTGCCGGCTGGCGTCGACGTCGAAATCAAGCTGCAGTAATCCATACTCGCCCTGGCGGACACGTTCCGCCGGCGATCTCGGGGCCGGTACCGCTTTGCGGACCGGCCCTGTTTTTTTTCCCGCTACTTGCTCCCCGCCCGGTACTTCATCCCGAAGCCGAAATGCCGGTCCATCAGCTCGTGCGCGCTGGTCGAGCCCTGCTGCTGGAAATATTCGGCCAGCTTGGTCACGAGCAGCTTGCCGCCGCGGTTCTCGATCATCGCGATCGCGCACATCATCTGGCGGTCGCCGCCGTCCAGGCGCACTTCGATCGGTGCCTGACCCGGCGCGGCGATGGTCACCACGGCGTCGGTGGCCGACCAGTTCGGCACGCCTTCGTAGATGAAGGAAAAGATCAGCGCGCGGCGGATCTGCTCGAAGCGCTCGCCATTGATGGTGAGGTTCTCGCCGTTCGCGGCGGCGCCGGTGCGGTCGTCGGCGTCCAGGCGGATGAAGGGCGCACCCTCGTAGTCGCCGAAGGTATTGCCGAGCGCCTGCACCACGCCGCGGCGGCCGTCCGCCAGTTCGTACATGCAGCCGAGGTCCAGGTCGATGCCGCCGCGGCCCTTGCGCGCCCCGCCCATTGCGCCGCCGAGCGCGCCGCCGGTCAGGCGTTCGAAGAAGCCTGGCTTCGACGGCGCCGGGGACGGTGCCTGCGCTTGCGGCGCCAGCGCGGCCTGGTTCCAGTTCAGGTTGACGTGGATGCGGCCATAGCCCTGGCCGGCGCGCTTGTCGAGCGAGACCTTGTCGCCGCGTTTTTCCAGCGTGATCTTGGACAGCGAGACGCGCGGGGCCGGCGCCGGAGCGGGAGTAGGAGCCGGAGCGGGAGCAGCCGAAGCCGAAGCCGAGGCCGCCGGAGCGGCTTCAACCCCGCCGAAGTGCGCCAGCAGCGCCGACAGCCCGCCATTGAAGCCCTGGCCGACCGCGCCGAAGCGCCACAGACCGTCGCGCCGGTACAGTTCGGCCAGGATGACGGCCTTTTCGTCGCCGAAATCCGCGCCCGACCAGGCGAAGCGCAGCGCGCTGCCGAGGGTGAGGGCGCTGGGGCCGAGCGCGCGCATGCCCTGCGCGCCGTCGACCGCCGCCACGAATACCAGCTTCGCGATCGATGCCGGCAGTGCGTCGAGGTTCAGCGTGAAGCGCGCGCGTCCGCCCGAGAGCGCGAGGCGCACCGCGCCTTCCGGGCTGGCGAGCTGGTTGTAGAACACCATGTAGCGGTCGTCCGACAGTTTGTCGTTCGCATCCAGGCCGAAGCAGGACACGTCGACCGCGCCGGCGGAGGCGCCGGGTTCCACGTCGACATCGAAGGCATGGCCGCAGCCGAGGTCGGCCAGCTTGGTCTTCTGGCCGCGTACGAAGTTATTCATGAGGTTCTCCTTCAAGGGAAGATGTGCGGTCCGGCGGGACGCCGGCGGCGCCGAAGCGGTGCGACTGTTCGACCATGCGTTCGGCCCAGGCGCGGTGGGTGGCGATTTCGCACATCGCGTCGTCCATGCGGAACACGGCCGGCGCCGACTGGTCGAGGATGGCGCGCGCCACCGCCAGGTCTTGCGGCTTGACCTGGTAGTGGCGCTCGATCGCTGCGATCTGGGTCGGATGGATCGCGGTCTTGCCGACCATGCCGTGGGCCAGGTCTTCGCTCACTTCCTGGTCGAGCAGTTCGGGCAGGTCGAGGTATTCGAACACCGGCGCGGTCAGCACGAAGCCGTAGGGGCGGAAGGTCGTGACCAGGCGCGCGATGACGGCGCCCAGCGGGGTGCGGTAGATCGTCATGCCGCGCGGACGGCGCAGGCCGAGCAGGGCCAGCAGGTCGTTGCCGCCGATGCGCAGCGCCAGGATGCGGTGGCGCACGCCGGGCGCTTCGAACACGGCGCGCAGCAGGCGCATCTCGGTGTCGTCGAAGGCTTCGGCGGTCTCGATGGTCGGCATCAGCATGTGGCCGGTATCGCGCACCAGGCGGAAATAGCTGTCGAAGTTGTGGCGCGTGATCTTGGGCAGCACGAAGCCGTCCAGGCGTTCCGCGCCCGGCATCGCCAGCACGCGCGCCAGCACCTCGGGATTGCGCACCCGGACATAGCGTTCGAGCGGAATCCCGGTGCGCACATTGGCCAGCACCATCGACAGGTTGAACAGCGCCCAGCTCAAATCGCGGTCGGCCACCGCATCCTCGAGGCAGAAGATGAGCGAGCGGGCCTGCGGCAGGCGCTCGCCGTTGGCGATCTCGTCCAGGTTTCGGTGATTCGCCGGCACGTACAGGGAAGCTCCCAGGGTCTTAGCCATCCGATGCGCTCCTGATCAGGGACATTGCATGATAGGGGAGGGTGGGGTCGATCTCGACCGGCACCCGTTTTTCTTCGGCCAGCGCGGCCAGGTGCGCCACTTCCGCGCAAGCGGGATCGCGCAGCACCACCAGGCGCGGCAGGCGCCGCAGCAATACGCGGGTGGCTTCGCCGATGCCCGGTTTCACCAGATTGAGGTCGCTCACCGCATAGCGTTCCATGGCGGCGGCCAGGCAGGCGCGCGAACGCGCCCGCGCGGCCGTGGCGTCGACCGGGGCCGCGTCGGCCGGTCCAGGCGCCTGCGCCAGGGCCAGCGCCACCAGCTCGTCGGCGAAGGATTGCGAGCGGTCCCAGGGCGCGAACCGGCCATACAGCACGCAGCCGTGGAAGTCGTCCGGGCCCATGGCCGGGTCCATCACGGTGCGGCTCACCAGGCCCGAGACCGTGGCGTTCAGGATGCTCGACGGGATCAGGTAGTCCTCGCAAGCGGCGGCGCAGGCGGCCGCGCCGGCCAGGTCGGACAGCACGTGCAGGCCGGCGTCGATTGCCGTCTGATGCGCGCGGTTGAAGGCCGCCACCGAGGACGCCAGTTCGCGCGCGATCACGCCCTTGCCGGTCCAGCCGTCGAGGAACACGATCTCCCGGTCCGCGTGGCCGTGCGCCAGGATGTGGCGCAGCGCCGCCGCGTCGATGCCGCGGTCGCGCACGATCGAGACCGAATAGTGGCTGACTTCGCGGCCGCAAACCTCGCGCAGCAGGCGCGCCACCACCACGCCCACCGGCGTGCCGGCGCGCGCCAGCGAGACCAGCGCGATCCGGCCCGGGCGCCGCCCTGCGATCAGGCGCGCCAGGCGCAGGCAGTCGCGCGCCATGCGCGCATTGTTGGCGCGGCAGGCCTCGTCGAACAGGCGCATATAGCGCTCGGACGGCGCCGATTCCGGCGACAGCATCTGGCTGTAGTGGCGCGCGCCGCCCTGGATCAGTTTTTCCTTGGCGGCGACGTCGACGAACTCCTGCTGCGCCAGGGGACGCAGCAGGAAGCTGACCTCGCCGGCGCGGTAGCTGCCCGAAAAGCTCACAAGGCCTCCAGGCTCAGGCCGGCGAGCTGGGTGCCGCGCGGGACGATGGCGTAGTCGCAATCGGCCATGAAGCGCGCATCCGAGCGGCTGTCGCCCATGCCGAAGGTGAGGATGTCGCCATGCTCGGCGCGCAGGCGCGCCTTGACGTGGGCCACGGCGTGCGCCTTGTCGAGCGCGCGCGGCAGGATCGCCAGGTTGTTGCCGTTGCGGTGGACCACATAGTCGCGCGCGCCGTCGGCGATCCAGGGCAGCACCACCTCGGCCTCCAGCGGCGCCAGGCGTTCGGCCCGCTTGTCCGGGTCCTTCACGACCAGAAAGAAGGGCACGCCGAAATCCTCGATCAGGCGCGCGCGTCCGCCGTAGCCGGTGCGCGCGCCATGCTCGTCGATGTGGGCGGCCAGTTCCTGCAGGCCGGGCAGGGCGGCGTGCATCGCCGTGCGCATCGGCTCCAGCCAGGAACGGTCGACCGCGCCGCCCGGTTCCAGCACCACGCCGCCGTAGTCGATCACGGCATAGCTGGCGTGCGCGGCAATCAGGGGCAGGCATACGCGGCGCAGGCCGCCGGCGTCGCGCGCGGTGGTCGGGATCAGCGTCATGCCGTCCTGCAGCAGGGCGAACAGGGAGCGCTGGGCGCGCGTGGTGTACGAACACACGCTGCCGTCCTGGTAATACGCGGCCGGCTCCAGCGCGTCCTGGCCGCGGCACTTGCCCGGGGTCTGGAACAGGGTGTCGTCGAGGTCAGCGAACAGGAATTTCTTCAATGCGGTCCTCCGACTGGAAGTGGAACAGGCGCGCACCGAGGCGCCTGGCCAGCGCCTGCAGCGGCGCGGCGGGCGCGGTTTCGTGGCACAGCAGCACGTGTGCGTACTGGCCGGGCGCGACGTTGTACAGGTAATTGGCGATGCCTTCGCCGTAGTTGTCGGGGAAGTCGAGCGCCTGCCCGACCGCGCCCCAGACCAGGATCGGCGAACGCGTGGTCGACTGCACCGCCACGTCCACGCCATGCCGCTCCAGCGCGGCGCCGAGCAGGGCGGGGGCGTGCATGAATTCGCCGGTGCCCAGCACCAGCACGCGCGCGCCCGGCGCGAAGCCGGCGGCAAGGTGCGCAGCCAGCGCGTCCGGCGCCGCCAGCGCGCGCGCCAGGCCGAGGCGGCCGAAGGCCGGACTGGCGCCGTTGTTTGCGTCCGGATCGAAGCGCTGGGCCGCGCCGCGCTCGGGCGGCAGCGCGCCGGGCGCGAACGAAAAGCTGCCTTCGACCAGGGCGCCGCTGCTGACCGGCAGGCCGAAGCGCGCTTCCAGCCCGGCGCCGGCGGCCGCGCCCATGAAATTGGTGATCGTCGCCAGGTGTACCCGTTCGAGGCCGGGGTTCAGGCGGCGGCAGGCGGCGGCCAGGTTCACGAAGGTGTTGCCGGTGCTGGCCTCGTCGTCGACCAGCACCAGGGTGCGCGCCGCCAGCAGCAGCGCGCGCAGGGCGGGGTCGGTAGGCGCGTGCAGGAACTGGCGCGGCGCATGGCTGTGCGCTTCCTCGAATTCGATCAGCTCGCCGTCGCCGCAGCGGTAGCGCGTGGTGTGCAGGAACAGCGCCTCGCGGCCGGGATGGGCGCGCAGCCAGGCTTCGAACACGCCCTGGCCCAGTCCGACCGCCGTCTCGGCCATCGCGATGAACAGCACCGGCCCGTCGGCCGCGGGCACGGTCGCGGCCAGGCGCGCGTGCACCGCCAGCATGGCGGCGGGACGCGAAGGCCAGTGCTTGCCCAGCACCTTGCTGAGGAACAGGAAGCCGCGCCTGGCGTTGGCGCGCGCGGCGAAGCCGAGCAGCGCATCCAGCTCGGCTTCGCCCTTTTCGAGCGACAGTGCGAGCGCGCCGGTGGGCAGCGCCAGGACACGCTTCATGGCAGCTCCAGCGCGGTGCCGAGTTCGGCCACGCGCATGCCGTCGGCCACCGCCGGCAGCTGCACCCGGTCGAAGCCGTCGGCGAAGCCGCACAGCGCGATATACGGCAGGTTGGGACCGGCCAGGCAGGCCATGGCGATGCCGCCGGACATGCGCGGATTGATTTCCAGCAGGCGCGGACGGCCGCCGCCCTCGCGGAACTGGACGTTGAACACGCCGTTCAGGCCGTGCGCGGTGCACAGCCTGGCGCAGGCTTCCAGGATGTCGGGACGCATGTCGATCAGCTGGCCGCTGCCGCTTTGCGCCGGCTTGCGCCGCACCACCGCGCAGGCCAGGCGCCCGTGATCGCCGACGCAGTCGACGCTGTATTCGGGGCCGTCGAGGAATTCCATCAGCAGCATGGTGCGGAACTGGCCCAGCTCGGCCAGGCCGCGGCGCAGGTCCTGGTAGCCGATGTGGTATTCGACGCCGGCCAGCAGCAGGGCGGCGCTGCTGCGCTGTTCGTCGACGATGGCGAAGCCCAGGCCATAGATCGAATGCGAAGGCTTCACGCACAGGCGCGCATGCTGCGGGCGCAGTGCGTCCCAGGCGGCGTCGAATTCTTCCAGGCTCTCGAAGCGGCGGAAGGCCGCCACCGGCGCCTCGGGCAGCACGGTCTCGGCGTAGAAGCGCGCCTTGTCGTGGATGAGCTGGAGCATCGGCGCGGGCGCCGCGCTCAGCACCCGGGTGCCGACATCGGCGAAGCGCGCGTGCTCGGCGGCCAGCAGGGTCGCTTCGCGGCCGGGCACGAAGATGTCGATCTGCTTGCGGCGGCAGAAGGACAGGCACCAGTCGACATAGGCCTCGCCCTGCAATCCGGTCGGCTCGACATGGAATTCATGGGCCAGGCGCGCGGCCGGCACGTGGCGGTTCGGATGGCTGTGGAGGATCGTGAAACGGTGTTCGGTGTCGGCTTCGCGGATGAGCGAGATGGCCGCATGGACGGACGAGAACGTCCTGTTGTACCAGACGCGCATGCAGGATTCCCCGGTGAAGTGGCAGCCGCGGGAAAGCCCGTTGGCGGTGCCAATATAGGCGTTAACCAGTCCATTGTATATCGTGAAATACCGAACGAAATTTCAGATTGACAATGAGGATCCGGGCATGGGCGGCGCTGCAGGGCGCTGCGCCGCCCATGCCCGATGTCAGGCCTTCGGCGCGTCCGTCCGGGCGCCGCGCCAGTCGGCCTGCTGCGCCAGTTCGATGCCGGAGCGCACATCCGGCATGTGCAGCGTCTGGGTCGGATAGGCCAGCCTGATCTCGCGCGCCGCCAGGCCGTCGACGATCTGCAGCAGGATCTCCTGCTGGACATCCATGAAGCGCAGGTAATCCGGCGATTCGACCCAGTACACCACCTCGAAATTCATCGAGGAGGGGCCGATGCCCTGGAAGTGGGCGCGGTCGAAGCTGACGTCCGGCTGCGCCTTGACGATCTCGGTCAGCATCGGCGCGATCGCGGCCAGCTTGTCGCGCGGCGTGTCGAAGGTGACGCTGATGCCGAAGGCGACGCGGCGCCGGCTCATGCGCGTCATGTTCTGCAGGCGGCTCTTGAGCAGGTCGGCGTTCGAGAACACCAGCTGCTCGCCGCCCAGGCTGCGGATGCGGGTGGTCTTCAGTCCCACGTATTCGACCGTGCCCAGGTATTTGTCGACGATGACGAAGTCGCCGATCACGAAGGGCTTGTCCAGGACGATGGAGAGCGAAGCGAACAGGTCGCCCAGGATGTTCTGCACCGCCAGCGCCACCGCGATGCCGCCGACGCCCAGGCTGGCCACCAGGGTCGTGATGTTCACGCCCAGGTTATCCAGGATCATCAGGAGGATCACGATCCACAGCACCATGCGCGCCACGAAGCCGAGCGCCGCGGCCGAGGTGGCCCGGCCCGGCTCGGACGCGCGGTTCTCGTAGTACTGCTTGAGCCAGCCGCGCAGCGCCGCATTGCCCCACAGCGCCGCCTGCACCAGGCCGACGACGATGGCCGCGCGCCTGGCGAACAGGTCGACCGCGGGCGCCAGCTCCAGGAAGGTGCTGCCGGCATACAGGCCCATGATGGCCATGGTCAGCAGCCGGGTCGCCTCCAGCGCCTCGACGGCGATGTCGTCGAGGCGGGTCTCGGTGCGCGCCGACAGGATGCGCAGGTGGTGCACCACCACCTTCTTGATCACATACAGGGCCAGCGTGACGCCGGCCGCGATGCCCAGCGCCGTCAGCCAGGCCAGTACCGTATTCTGGAAAAACACTACTTGCATGTCTTCCTTCCTTTCCAATGCAGATTCATGAAGGGGCCGTTCACGCGGCCTGCGCCAGGACCTGCGCCTGCGCCGCCGCGCTGGCGACGGCGTCGAGGAATTCCTCGCCCCAGCGCGCCACGTCGTGCTCGGCGACGATGGCGGCCATGCGCCCGGTGCGGTAGGCCGCTTCGTCCGGGCCCATTGTAATGGCGCGGTACAGGGTGCTCGTCATGGAGTGCGCGTCATACGGATTGGTCAGCAGGGCGCCGTGCAGTTCGACCGCGGCGCCGGCGAATTCCGACAGGATCAGCACGCCCGGCTTGCCGACCGCCTGGCGCGCCGCGATGTATTCCTTGGCCACCAGGTTCAGGCCGTCGCGCAGCGGCGTGATCCACGCGATGCCGCAGGCGGCGTAGTGGGCCAGCACCGCCTCGAAGGGCAGCGAGCGGTAAAAATAACGTACCGGCACCCATTCGAGCGTCGAGAAGCGTCCGTTGATGCGGCCGACGGTGCGGTCGAGCTCCTCGCGCAGGCTGTCGTAGATCTCCATGCCGGGCGCCGCCGGGGTGACGATGTTGAGCAGGGTGACCTTGCCGGCCAGCTCGGGATGCTGCTCCAGCAGGCGCTCGAAGGCTTGCAGCTTTTCCAGCGAGCCTTTTACGTAGTCCAGGCGCTCGATCGAGACGATGCCGGTGCGGCCGGCCAGGTAGCTGTCGATCTCGGCCAGGTCGGCCGCGACCTCCGGCGTGGCGACCAGGCGTTCGATCAGGGCGACGTCGGTGCCGACCGGATGCGCGCCCAGGGCGACGCGGCGTCCGCCGACCTCGATCGCGGTGGTGGTGCTGTCGACCCCGAGCGCGCAGCCGTAGGTGAGGAAGCGCGGCGCGCACTGGGTGCTGGCGACCACCTCGAGCGGGGTGAACGAGCGCGCCGCATCGAGGAAGTTCTCGGCATAGCGCGGGATATGGAAGCCCACGTAGTCGCACTGCAGCAGGCTGGCGACGATGTCGCGGCGCCAGGGCAGGATGTTGAAGACGTCGCTGGACGGGAAGGCGGTGTGGTGGAAGAAGGCGATGTTCAGGTCCGGGCGCAGCGGGCGCAGGAAGGCCGGCACCATCCACAGGTTGTAGTCGTGGATCCAGGCGGTGGCGCCCTCCGCCGCCTCGCGCGCGGTCTGCTCGGCGAACAGGCGGTTCACTTCCAGGAAGCGTTCCCAGTGCGCCTGGCGGAATACGGCGCGGTCGGGGAAGGAAAAGATGATCGGCCAGAACGCCTCTTTCGAGAATTTTTTGTAGAACAGGTCGACGTCCTCCGCAGTGAGGGCGATGCGCGCCGCCTGCAGCTTCGGATAGCGCTCGGCGTCGACCGCCACGTGGCTCTGGAAATGCGCCGGCGCGCGCGAGTCCTGCTGCGACCAGGCGACCCAGGAGCCGGTACGTCCACTCGAAAACAGGCTCAGCAGCGTGGGCATGATGCCGTTCGGGCTCCCGGGGCGGCGGCGCACGTCGACGCCGTCTTCCACCGCTTCGTCGAAGGGCAGGCGGTGGTAGACCATCACCAGTTCGGCCGCGCCGCGCGCGCTCTCGGTGGGAGTCAGCTGCGGGCCGGCTTCGCGCAGGCCGTGGTGGGCCAGGCCGTCGAGGATGCCGCCGCAACCGGCGTTCTCGGCGATGAACACATGCTTCATGCGCGCCACCCGCGCCAGCAGCGCCGGTTCCGCGCCGCCCACGGCGATACCGCGAAAGCCCGATTCGAACAGCGACAAGTCGTTGAGGGTGTCGCCGGCCACCACCACGTGGGCCAGGTCGAAGCCGGCGGCGTCGGCCAGGCGCCGCAGCGCCGGACCCTTGCCGACGCCGCGCGGCAGCACGTCGAGGTAGCGCCCGGCCGAGAACAGCAGCTCGCAGCCGAGCGCGTCGACGGCGGCATGCAGGGCCGGGGTGATCGCGCCCTCGTTGACCAGGAAGGAGCAGCGCCGCTCCTGCGGCACGCTCTGGCGTTGCAGTTGCGGGAATCCGGCCAGCGCCCGCAAGACCGCCTGGCTGCCGGGCCAGCGCGCGGCGATCTCGTGGTGCAGCGGCTCGACCGGGCGCAGGTCGCCGCGCACGATGGTGGCGCCGACGTCGGCGATGATGTAGTCGGGCGTCGGGATGGTCGGATCGGCCAGCAGCGGCAGCACCGATTCCAGGCCGCGTCCGGTCACGAAGACCAGGGTCGCACCTTCGAGGCCGCCGCCGAACAGGTCGCGCACGCGGCGCCGCGCTTCCTGCGGACCGGCCAGCAGGGTGCCGTCGAGGTCGGTGGCCAGCACGAGCTTGCGCGCGTCGAGGGTGTGGGAACGGGGGCGGAAGGGGAGAGCGGTCATGGGAGCATCCTTGTAGAGCGATGTCGCGCCGTATTGCCGGCAAGGGGCCGGGTGCGACGAGAGGTCAGCGCGCATCGACGCGGCCGGGGGCCGGATGCGCGCACGGGAATGGCAGGCCGCGTCGTCGTTGCGGCTGCCGCGATGAGGGAGAAGACAGCGGCCGGCTATTCGAACCGGACCGTGCGCCAGCGTGAGGAATGGTGTTATTGGTGTGAGACGGCGCTTGTCCCTCGGGGTATCCAAAAAGGATAGCATTGCAAAAACACATCGACAAGCCGTGTCCCGATTGAGCCGCATCATGCCCTTGACCACCTGGCATGTGTTTTTGAAATTCGCTATTGCGCTTTGCCAAAACATCCTCGTATAATGCGGCTCCCCGGGCGGTTAGTTCAGTTGGTTAGAATACTTGGTCGACATCCAAGGGGTCGCAGGTTCGAATCCTGCACCGCCCACCAGAATCTCTTCATAGCGCAGGCCCCGAGCCTGTAGAGACCAGATGCAGCAATGGATCTGGTCTGTGCCGTTCCGCAGGAACGGATTCCTCAGATCTCCAAGAACTACAGCGTGAAAACGCAACAGGCCGCGTCAATCTTCGCATTGCCCTATTGCGTCCATCCGTAGCGCGCGCTATACTAGCCGGCTTCGGTGTGGGCCTATCTTTTTTTGGCCCACGCGTTTTTGTAGTTCAATTACCCCGCCCAATCGTAGGTGGGAATGGAGAAAAAATGAGCCTGGGCCTTCTCGGTCGCAAGGTTGGCATGATGCGTATCTTCACGGACGACGGCGATTCGATTCCCGTCACCGTGCTGGACGTGTCGAACAACCGTGTTGCGCAAATCAAAACTCCTGAAACTGACGGTTATTCCGCTGTTCAGGTCGTATTCGGTCAACGTCGTGCCTCGCGCGTGACGAAAGCCGCTGCGGGTCATTACGCCAAAGCTGGTGTCGAAGCTGGCACGCTGCTGAAGGAATTCCGCATCGACGCCGCCCAAGCCGCTGAATTCAAGGCTGGCGACGCAGTCAATGTCTCCCTGTTCGAAGTCGGCCAGAAAATCGACGTGCAAGGCACCTCGATCGGTAAAGGCTACGCCGGTACCATCAAGCGTCACAACTTCGCATCGGGCCGTGCTACCCACGGTAACTCGCGTTCGCACAACGTTCCTGGCTCCATCGGTATGGCGCAGGATCCGGGCCGCGTGTTCCCTGGCAAGCGCATGACCGGTCACATGGGCGACGTTACCGTCACCACCCAGAACCTGGAAATCGCACGCATCGACGCCGAGCGTCAACTGCTGCTGGTGAAAGGTGCCGTTCCTGGCGCCAAGAACGGTCAAGTGATCGTTCATCCTGCCGTCAAAGTCAAAGCAAAGAAAGGAGCTTAAACGATGGAACTCAAGCTCCTGAATGAGCAAGGCCAAGCCGGCTCGAACGTGTCCGCCACTGATGAAGTGTTCGGCCGCGATTACAACGAAGCACTGATCCACCAGATCGTGGTCGCCTATGCCGCCAACGCGCGCAGCGGTAACCGCAAGCAGAAGGATCGTGAAGAAGTCAGCCACACCACGAAGAAGCCATGGCGCCAAAAAGGTACCGGCCGCGCTCGTGCTGGTATGTCGTCGTCGCCACTGTGGCGCGGCGGTGGTCGCATCTTCCCGAACTCGCCTGACGAGAACTTCACCCACAAAGTCAACAAGAAGATGCATCGCGCCGGCATGTGCTCGATCCTCTCGCAGCTGGCCCGTGAAGAACGCCTCTCCGTCATCGAGAACCTGACGATCGAAGCTCCGAAAACCAAGCTGCTGTCGCAAAAGCTGCAGAGCATGGGTCTGGAATCGGTCCTGGTGATCACCGACACCATCGATGAAAACCTGCTGCTGGCATCGCGCAACCTGCCGAACGTGCTGGTTGTCGAGCCGAAGCATGCCGACCCGATGTCGCTGGTGTTCTACAAGAAAGTCCTGGTCACCAAAGCTGCACTGGCCAAGATCGAGGAGATGTACGCATGAGCGCCGCAATCAAATTCAGCGAAGAGCGCCTGATGAAGGTGCTGCTGGCTCCGGTCATTTCCGAAAAGGCGACCTTCGTCGCGGAAAAGAACGAACAGATCGTGTTCAAGGTCCTGCCTGACGCGACCAAGCCAGAAATCAAGGCTGCCGTCGAGCTGCTGTTCAAGGTCGAAGTGGAATCGGTGCAAACCGTGAACCGCGAAGGCAAGCAGAAGCGTTCGGGCCGTTTCACCGGTCGTCGCAACCACACCAAGCGCGCTTTCGTGGCCCTCAAGCCGGGTCAGGAAATCAATTTTGTCGAGGAGGCTAAATAATGGCACTCGTTAAGATGAAGCCAACCTCCCCAGGCCGCCGCGGCATGGTGAAAGTTGTGACCGAAGGCCTGTACAAGGGTCGTCCGTTCGCAGCACTGGTTGAGAAGAAATCGAAGACTGCTGGCCGTAACAACAACGGCCACATCACCACCCGCCACATCGGCGGTGGTCACAAGCAACACTACCGTCTGGTCGACTTCAAGCGCCAGAAGGACGGCATTCCTGCCAAGGTCGAGCGTATCGAATACGACCCGAACCGTAGCGCGCACATTGCACTGCTGTGCTACGCCGACGGTCATCGCGCGTACATCATCGCCACCAAGGGCATGGCTGTCGGCGACAGCGTCATGAACGGCTCGGAAGCGCCGATCAAGTCGGGTAACTGCCTGCCAATCCGTAACATCCCGGTCGGTACCGTGATGCATTGCGTCGAAATGCTGCCAGGTAAGGGTGCCCAGATGGCCCGTACCGCCGGCGCCGGCGTCGTGCTGATGGCCCGTGACGGCACCTACGCCCAGGTTCGCCTGCGTTCGGGTGAAGTGCGTCGCGTGCACATCGAGTGCCGCGCAACCGTTGGCGAAGTCGGCAATGCCGAACACAGCCTGCGCAAGATCGGTAAGGCCGGCGCGATGCGCTGGCGCGGTGTTCGTCCTACCGTCCGCGGTGTGGTCATGAACCCGGTCGATCACCCGCACGGTGGTGGTGAAGGTAAAACCGCAGCTGGTCGTCATCCAGTGTCGCCTTGGGGCCAGCAGACGAAGGGTAAGAAGACGCGTTCGAACAAGCGCACTTCTTCGATGATCGTTTCGCGCCGCGGCAAGAAATAAGGATAAGACATGACTCGTTCATTGAAAAAAGGGCCGTTCATTGACGCCCACCTGGTGAAAAAAGTCGAGACCGCGCAAGCGACCAAAGACAAGAAGCCAGTCAAAACCTGGTCGCGCCGCTCGACGATCACCCCGGACTTCATCGGTCTGACGATCGCCGTCCACAACGGCAAGGTGCACGTGCCGGTGTACGTCTCCGAGAACATGGTCGGTCACAAGCTGGGCGAATTCGCCCTGACCCGCACGTTCAAGGGCCACGCCGCTGACAAGAAGGCGAAGAAATAATGGAAACTAAAGCTATCCTCAAAGGCGTGCGCCTGTCGGAGCAGAAGGGCCGCCTGGTTGCGGACCTGATCCGCGGCAAGAAAGTCGACGCTGCGCTGAACATCCTGCAATTCAGCCCGAAGAAGGGTGCGACCATCATCAAGAAAGTTCTGGAGTCCGCAATCGCGAACGCCGAGCACAACGATGGCGCCGACATCGACGAACTGAAGGTCGTCCAGATCTACGTCGAAAAGGGCCCGATCCTGAAGCGCTTTACGGCTCGCGCCAAAGGCCGCGGTGATCGCATTTCGAAACAATCCTGTCACATTTACGTGACTGTCGGTAACTAAGGGGTCATACGATGGGTCAGAAAATCCACCCAACCGGCTTCCGCCTGGCGGTCACCCGTAACTGGGCATCGCGCTGGTACGCTGGCAACGGCAACTTTGCCGACATGCTGAAGGAAGACCTGGAAGCACGTACCTTCCTGAAGAAGAAGCTGAAGAACGCGTCGGTCGGCCGTATCGTCATCGAGCGTCCTGCCAAGAACGCACGCTTCACGATCTACTCGTCGCGTCCGGGCGTCGTCATCGGCAAGAAGGGCGAAGACATCGAAGTCCTGAAGTCGTCGCTGACCAAGATCATGGGCGTGCCGGTGCACGTCAATATCGAAGAGATCCGCAAGCCGGAAATCGACTCGCAGCTGATCGCCGATTCGATCTCGCAGCAGCTGGAAAAGCGCATCATGTTCCGTCGCGCCATGAAGCGCGCGATGCAAAACGCCATGCGCCTGGGCGCCGTCGGCATCAAGATCATGTCGTCGGGCCGTCTGAACGGCATCGAAATCGCACGTACCGAATGGTACCGCGAAGGCCGTGTGCCTCTGCACACCCTGCGCGCCGATATCGACTACGGCACCAGCGAAGCATCGACCACCTACGGCATCATCGGCGTCAAGGTCTGGGTCTACAAGGGCGACCGTTCGGTCACCGGCGAAGCACCAGTCATCGACACCCCGCCAGATGAGAAGAAGCCACGCGGCCCACGTCGTGACGACGGCAAGCCATCGCGCGGTCCACGTCCAGCCGGCGGTGCACGTCCAGCTGCCGCGCCAACCGTGCGCGCTCGCCCAGCTGTCAAGCTGGCGACCCCGGCTGCCGCTGCACCCGCTGAGAAAGCAGGAGAATAAGCATGCTGCAACCATCGCGCAGGAAGTATCGTAAAGAGCAGAAAGGCCGTAACACCGGCATTTCGCACACCCGCGGCACCGCGGTCTCGTTCGGTGAATTCGGTCTGAAGGCAGTTGCCCGCGGCCGTATCACCGCGCGCCAGATCGAAGCGGCACGTCGCGCCATGACCCGTCACATCAAGCGTGGCGGTCGTATCTGGATCCGTATCTTCCCGGACAAGCCGATCTCGAACAAGCCGGCCGAAGTCCGTATGGGTAACGGTAAAGGTAATCCGGAGTACTACGTCGCCGAAATCCAGCCGGGCAAAGTCCTGTACGAGATGGACGGTGTCGCTGAAGAACTGGCGCGCGAAGCATTCCGCCTGGCTGCCGCCAAACTGCCGCTGGCTACGACCTTCGTCGTGCGCCAAGTCGGCCAATAACAGGAGTTAAGAATGAAAGCAACAGAACTCCGCGGCAAGGACCAGGCAGCTCTGCAACAAGAGCTGAATGAGCTGCTGAAGGCCCAGTTCGGTCTGCGTATGCAAGTCGCAACGCAACAGCTGACCAACACCGCCCAGCTCAAGAAGGTGCGCCGCGATATCGCGCGTGTCAAGACCGTGATGAACCAGAAGGAAGCCAAATGAACGACACCACTAAAACGGCGCTGAAGCGTACGCTGGTCGGCAAAGTCGTGTCCGACAAGATGGACAAGACGGTTACCGTGCTGATCGAACGTCACGTCAAGCACCCGCTGTACGGCAAGATCATCGTGCGCTCGAACAAGTATCACGCGCACGACGAGACCAACCAGGCCAAGATCGGTGACACGGTCGAAATCCAGGAAGGTCGCCCGATCTCGAAGACGAAGGCGTGGACCCTGACCAAAGTTGTACAGGTGGCACAGGTTCTGTAAAGCAGAGCAAAGGCGCTGTAAAACCGGCCTGCGATACGCAGCCGGTTTTGCGACACCTTTAAAATTTGTCTTGCGTGGCCCGCTGGTATCTGGGATACTAGCGGGCTTCGTTCATGTGTTGCCGCAGTATGTCCCTACGGCGCAGCGGCCTGTGTAACGAAAGTTATTGGAAAGTCCAATCACCCAATCGGTGTGCTCCAGCAGGGGCGCGGCGGCGGGACCAAGACTGACCGCAGGCCCACGGTTGTCCGTGGGGTTTCTTCGGCTTAAGTTGGGAAAGAAAATACTATGATTCAAACCGAAAGCCGGCTCGAAGTAGCCGACAATACCGGTGCAAAAGAAGTTCTGTGCATCAAGGTATTGGGCGGCTCCAAGCGCCGCTATGCCAGCATTGGCGACGTGATCAAGGTCACCGTGAAGCAGGCCGCCCCGCGCGGTCGCGTCAAGAAAGGTGAAATCTACAATGCCGTGGTCGTGCGTACCGCCAAGGGTGTGCGCCGCCAAGATGGTTCCCTGGTGAAGTTCGACGGCAATGCCGCCGTTCTGCTGAACGCCAAGCTGGAGCCGATCGGTACCCGCATCTTCGGACCGGTGACGCGCGAGCTGCGCACCGAAAAGTTCATGAAGATCGTGTCCCTGGCACCAGAAGTTCTGTAAGGGAGTCGCAATGGATAAGATTCGTAAAAACGACGAAGTCATCGTTCTGGCCGGTAAAGACAAGGGCAAGCGCGGTGTCGTTCAGCAGCGCGTTGACGCTGAACACGTCATCGTCGACGGCGTGAATGTGGCCAAGAAAGCCGTCAAGCCGAACCCGATGACCGGCGTAACTGGTGGTATCGTCGACAAGACCATGCCGATTCACGTGTCGAACGTCGCGCTGTTCAACGCAGCGACCGGCAAGGCAGACCGCGTTGGCTTCAAGGATGTGGACGGTAAAAAAGTCCGCGTTTTCAAGTCGAACGGCGAAGTAGTGAAGGGGTAATAAGAAATGGCCCGTCTCCAACAACTGTATAAAGACAAAGTCGTCTCCGAGCTGACCGAGAAATTCGGCTACAAATCGGTGATGGAAGTTCCGCGCCTGACCAAGATCACCCTGAACATGGGTCTGTCGGAAGCAGTCGCCGACAAGAAGATCATCGAGCACGCAACCGGCGACCTGACCAAGATCGCTGGCCAGAAGCCGGTCGTTACCAAGGCCCGTAAGGCAATCGCAGGTTTCAAGATCCGCGAAGGCTATCCGATCGGCACCATGGTGACCCTGCGCGGCGCCCGTATGTATGAATTCCTGGACCGTTTCATCACCGTGGCCCTGCCGCGCGTGCGTGACTTCCGTGGCGTCAACGGCCGTTCGTTCGATGGTCGTGGCAACTACAACATCGGCGTCAAAGAGCAGATCATCTTCCCGGAAATCGATTACGACAAGATCGATGCGCTGCGTGGCATGAACATCTCGATCACCACCACCGCCAAGTCCGACGAAGAAGCCAAAGCGCTGCTCGCCGCCTTCAAATTCCCGTTCAGGAACTAAGAGCATGGCAAAACTTGCACTGATTAACCGCGAACAGAAGCGTGCAGACCTGGTGGAGAAATTCGCCGCAAAGCGTGCAGCTCTGAAAGCAATCATCGACGACCAGTCGAAGACCGAAGAAGAGCGCTATGAAGCGCGTCTGAAACTGCAGTCGCTGCCGCGCAATTCGGCACCGACCCGTCAGCGCAACCGTTGCGCTATCACCGGTCGTCCACGTGGCACTTTCCGTAAATTCGGTCTGGCCCGTACCAAAGTCCGCGAATTCGCCATGAAAGGCGAAATCCCGGGTATGACCAAAGCTAGCTGGTAATAGGAGAACAAGCAATGAGTATGAGCGATCCTATCGCCGATATGCTGACCCGCATTCGCAACGCCCAGGGCGTGCAGAAGACCACCGTCAACATGCCGTCGTCGAAAGTCAAAGTTGCGATTGCCAACGTCCTGAAGGACGAGGGTTACATTGAAGATTACGCCGTGACCACCGAAGGTGGCAAGGCTGAACTGAAAATCGGTTTGAAATATTATGTTGGCCGCCCGGTCATCGAACGCATCGAACGCGTTTCGCGTCCTGGCCTGCGCATCTACAAGGGCAAGAACGAGATCCCTCAGGTCATGAACGGCCTGGGTGTGGCAATCGTCTCGACCCCCCAGGGTGTGATGACCGACCGCAAGGCACGTGCTACCGGCGTCGGTGGCGAAGTGCTCTGCTACGTGGCTTAAGGAGTAGACGATGTCTCGAGTAGCTAAGATGCCAATCGCCGTCCCTAGCGGTGCCGAAGTCGCGATCAACGCGTCGTCGATCACCGTCAAGGGCCCGCTGGGCACCCTGACCCAAGCCCTGAACGGCCTGGTCAAAGTAGAAAACAACAACGGCACGCTGTCCTTCGACGTGATCGACGATTCGCGTGAATCGAACGCCATGTCGGGCACCCTGCGTGCACTGGTCAACAATATGGTGACCGGCGTGACCAAGGGTTTCGAGCGCAAGCTGAACCTGGTCGGCGTGGGTTACAAGGCAGCAGTGCAGGGCAACGCCCTGAACCTGTCCCTGGGTTTCTCGCATCCGGTCGTGCACGCAATGCCTGAAGGCATTACTGCAACCACCCCGACCCCGACCGAAATCCTGATCAAGGGTATCGATCGTCAAAAGGTCGGCCAGGTTGCTGCTGAAGTGCGCGCTTACCGCTCCCCTGAGCCTTACAAAGGCAAGGGTGTCCGTTATTCGGACGAAGTGGTGAAGATCAAAGAAACCAAGAAGAAATAATCGGAGCTGACGATGGACAAGAAAGAATCGCGTCTGCGTCGCGGACGCCAAACCCGCATCAAGATCGCCCAGCTGGGCGTGAATCGCCTGTCGATTCACCGCACCAACCTGCACATCTATGCGAACCTGATCAGCCCGGATGCGAAGGTCCTGGTTTCGGCTTCGACGCTGGAAGCAGACGTGCGCGCCGAACTGGCTGGCAAGACCGGCGCCGGCGGCAACGCTGCCGCCGCTGCCCTGGTTGGCAAGCGCGTCGCAGAGAAAGCACTGCAAGCAGGGATCACCGAGGTCGCTTTCGACCGTTCGGGTTTCCGTTACCACGGCCGTGTCAAAGCGCTGGCAGAAGCTGCCCGCGAAGCCGGTCTGAAGTTCTAAGGAAGAATCGTCATGGCAAAAATGCAAGCGAAAATGGCAAGCGACAAGCCGGATGATGGCATGCGCGAAAAAATGATCGCGATCAACCGCGTGACCAAAGTGG